>Ga0136640_10000001_pt1 | contig 151400 bp, 133 predicted proteins | sample AntDrymUQ8642106_2_FD_105498 | JGI IMG/M metagenome (GOLD analysis project Ga0136640, IMG submission 105498) | Polar desert sand microbial communities from Dry Valleys, Antarctica - metaG UQ864 (21.06) | ecosystem: Environmental > Terrestrial > Soil > Desert | place: Antarctica: Dry Valley...
CGAGGGCATGGTCGCGCGAATTCGCGATCACATCCGTCTTGCCCGCCTATTTGCTTCGTGGGTCGAGGAATCCAAAGATTGGGAAATGATGGCACCGGTTCCATTTGCACTCGTCTGCTTTCGAGCTTGCCCCGATGGCGTCCACGATCTCGACGCTCTCAACGAGCGAATAATGAACGATATCAATACCTCGGGCGAGGCATATCTCTCGCATACGAAACTAAATGGGAAATTTACGCTCCGCCTCTCCGTCGGCAGCATCCGCGTCGAGGAACGGCATATCGAAAAAGTGTGGAGCGAACTAAACGAAAGGTTAAAAAGGTGAGACGTCCATTTTCCCCGTAATTACATTGAGCTTACAAAATGCGCTTTGAGAAGGAAACTTTTATCCGCGCGTCGCCTGAGCGTGTTTTTGCTTTTCACGAACTTCCGGATGCGATCCACAGGCTGATACCGCCGTGGGAAGACGCCAAGGTGATTCAGAAAGCAGAAATCTCGCAAATCGGGTCGCAAGCGATTATAGAGACAAAATTGTTTGGGTTAGTGAGTGTTCGTTGGGTCGCTGAGCATACAGCGTACGATCCGCCGCGAAGTTTCGAGGATGTTCAGATCTCTGGGCCTTTCGCGAGCTGGCGGCATCGTCATATAGTGATGCCGCATGCCGACGGGGCGATCCTTCGCGACGAGATCGAATACGAACCGCCGATGTCATTTCTAGGACGGCTCGCCGCCCCGTTTGCGGTAGTCCCAAAACTCGAGAAGATGTTTGAGTACCGTCACCGCGTCACTAGAGAGTGGTGCGAGTCTCATGCAAACATCGACTGAACCCTTCGGATCTGCTTTCCGAACAGAAAATCCGTGACACCAACGCTCTCGTGCGTCCGGTCATATCCCACGAGCTCGACATAGGCCTTTCCCGTCACGCGGCGATCGCCCACGCTGCCGACGACGCGGCACGCGCCTTCCCAATAGACGATCATCGTTGTACCGCGCGTATCGAGCTCCTGATCGGGTATTAGCGACGCAGCTTCAAGATCAATGCCAAGACTCGGAACGAGAATACGCCATCGGCTCGGATAGGTCGCACCGGTCGCGCTGCTCGTCCACGTCGAGAGGGTTTCGATCTCAAACTCCTGTCTGGTGAGGTACTGAGAGATGCCGTCGCCGAGGACATATGTCCCGGTGGACGCTCCGAGCATTCCGCCGTCGGCGTCTGCAAATTGGTAGAGCATCAGCTCAGTGTTGTCATCGAGTTGAATGCTAAACCAGTCCCAGCCGCCCGCGGCGCCCCAGCTTCCGATCTCGCGATCCATCCAGGCCTGGCCCGAAAAAGATTCGCCGTCTAGACGACCGGTCGCCAACATCCGTGTAAATGAAAAATGTTTTGACGCCCCGCCGACTTTCTTTGCCAGACCGTCGCCCCCGTCCCCGTTGAGCACAATCGGCTTAGTAGGTTCGAGGATCGCGTCAAAGATTGTCCCGTCCTGGAGCGTTGCGTGCAGTAAATGTTTTCCCGCGACTTCGCGTAGTGACCAGTCACCAAGACGGACGTCGCAGGAAGTCGCGCTCATCGAGACAGGCACATCGAACGGCATCCCAAAACTGCGAATATGGTCAAATCGAAAACTCTGTCTCGTTACGTCCGATATCGCAAAATGTGCAAAGTACATCGGATTTGCGAGTGCCGTCATCGGGAAAAATCCTATGCGATCACGATCGGTCCGACGCTTGAAGAAAACCAGCTCGAAGCCAAACTCGCGGCCAACGTCCGTCGAGCAATGCCCCGTGTAGTACCACCATTCCGTCTCGACGTCAGGTTTTGAATACAAATCTTCGGGAAACTTAACCCTTCCATCCGTGGGCGCGCCGACGAGCGGGCCGTCGCCGTAGTTGAGTAGCGACGCGACGCCGTCCAAAACGCTTCCGGCGAGGGATTCGATGGGTTTTGTGAAATGTCTGTACATATTTTAATGATTATTCGCGGGCTCTGCCTCAATGGTTTCGCCGCGCGATGCGTGCGAGAATATTCAGATGTTAACTCACATTGTTTGCTGGAAATATCGCGGCGACGTCGACGAGACGGCGCGCGAAAATCATCGACAGCGGCTGCGCGAACTCAAGGATATTATTGATGAAGTAGATTCGATCGCGGTAGGCCGCGACGTTCTCGATCTGGATCGGTCGTTTCATACGGGCCTCGTGGCGACATTCGCCGATCGCCCGGCGCTCGACCGCTATACCGTACACACTGCCCACCAGGAGGTTGTCTCGATCGGCCGCGAGATAGCGGAAAGTGTGGTTTCTGTGGATTTTATCGACACCGGCAAAGGCTAGCGGGCGAACGCAGCGCTTCTAACCTACATCAAACTCGGGCACGGAATAAGACTAATTTGCGGAAAAAACATAAGGAAATGAATACGCTCATTCGATCAATTTTGCCGGTCCTTTTACTGGCGCTCTCCACGACGTTCGTTCTTGCTCAGCCGGCTAAACTGACTCCGTTTGACGTAACGAATTATGTTATCGACGCGACCCTCGTACCGAATGAGCGGCGTTTGAACGCAAACGTCGATGTTACATTCACGCCACTCGAAGCATCGCGTTCGATCTCGTTTGAGCTGAATGGCTCGCTCAAAATCGACACGATCACACGCGTCGGAGGGGCTCGAATGCCCGCTTCTACTCGTCCTGCAACGTCGGGCGTCGCTGCCGTATCGTTTGTGCAGGATCAGTCAGGAGCGTCGGCTCTCGGACCCAGCGTACGCATCGATCTCGGCGAGAATGTACCTGCGAAGGTACCGGTCACGCTTAGGTTTAAGTACAGTGGCGTGCTCGAATTGCCCGACGGCGGTCCGCTTCTCTCAAAGCGCCTCGCATATATCGGCACGTCCGAAGGGTATCTCATGTATGCCGCTCGATGGTTCCCGTTTCACGACTATGCGGCGGATCGTGCGACGGCCGATATTACGATCTCGCTTCCCACAGGCCTTACGCTGGTAGGTTTTAGCGACGCGCCAGTAGCCGCAACCGGTGGCAAGTATCGCTTCGTTCAGTCGAAACCGGGGCTCATCGGTAACTTTGCCTACGGCAAATACGTCGCCCGCAATCTCAAGTATGCCGACTATGATCTGCAGTTTTACACGCGGCCGGGGACGGAGGCACTCGTCCCTCAGTACGGCGAGACGATTGGCAAGGCGCTCGACAACTACACTAAGCGGTTCGGGATGCCCGAGTCGGGCAAGCGTCTAATGATCGTTCAGATCGACGACGAGAGCCTCGAGTATTATTCGTCGTACGGGATGCTGTTTGTCTCAACGAGGCCCTTCGAAGCGGGACGCGAGATTACCGGCGAGCGGCTCCAACGTGAGGCCGCGTATCAGTGGTGGGGACAAACAGTTGGGCTAAAGTCTTTCGATGATGCGTGGCTGTCGCAGGGCCTCGCCGAATACAGTGCCTTTAGCCTTCGTGAGAGCACGACCGACGAGACAAAGCTCGATAATCTTCGCCGCGAACTGCTCGAGAAGGCATTAACCTTTGAGCAGACCTCATCGCTGCTGCGTGCTCCCTCGACGCAAGACGACTCCTCGACGGCCTATCAGTACATCATGTTCGGTAAGGGCCCTTTTGTGTACAAGCTTCTGCGAGACACGATGGGCGCCGCGAAATTTGATCAGCTGCTTCGCAGTTATCTCAGCGAGTATCGCGGAAAGGGTGCCTCGATCGACGATTTTGAAAAGCTCGCGGCGCGTATCCACGGCAGCGAACTTCGTTACTTTTTCGCCCGTTGGGTTGAGGGAACCGGCGTCCCGGAATTTGATTCGGACTATCAGATCCTCCGTACGCGCGGCGGTAAATTTATCGCCCGCGGTACCGTAAAGCAGAACTACGAAAACCTTCGCCTTCCGGTTGAGGTACAGCTCCGCTCTGAGGGTGAGGCGGGACTCAAGACCGAAAAGGTCGAGATGGAGGATACAAGCGCAGACTTTAATATCGAATCGACGGGCAAGCCGCTAAAGGTGGTGATCGATCCGGGCTATAAGCTGCTGCGAATCTCACCCGATCTTCGCGTCTCGTCGATTGCCCGGCGCGGCATCGAGCAGTTCAAGGTTGGCAACTACGTCGAGGCGCAGCAGCAATTCGAAGCAGCCCTGAAGCTGGATCGGAGCAACTCCTGGGTTTATTACCACTTGGGACTGCTCTTTCTCGACCAGCGAAACTACGACGTTGCGATCGACAACTTTAAAGCGGCGCTAAGCGGAAACCTAAACCCGTCCTGGCTTGCGGTTTGGTCGAACATCAAGATGGGCAACGCCTATGACGCCAAGGGCGACCGCGTACGAGCCACCGGCGCCTATAAGCGGGCCCAGGCAATGGGTGACGACTACGACAAGGCCCAGGACGCCGTCAAACGCTACCAGGCCACGCCTTATGATCCGAAAGAGAGGCAGGCAACCGCCGCTAAATAATAACTACGGCGAAAACATAAAAAGACGCGAAGGATAATTTCTCCTTCGCGTCTTTTTTGGTATTGCTTCGCTGCGTCTAGAACCGCAGTTTCGCTCTGAACTGTCCGACTCTCGGGCCGCCGGTCGTGTTAGTGATAATGCCGAAATCGACAGAGTCCTGCAGGTCGGTATTCGGGCTTTGCAGATTGACGGTATTACTGAAGATTTCGTGCCGGTAACTAGCTCGAAATGGATCGACAAACCCTATGAGGCCTGCTTTACGGACAGTTATGGAAAGGAAATAAAATGTACCGGCACGATTACCCCAGAAATGATTGAGCGAGGTTGACGCGGAAGCCTATTCGAAGTTTGGTCGCCGGACGGTGACACGGTTTGCACTTATTTCGGCTATGATAATCCATTGAAACCAGACTAATTCAGTTGCTCGATCGGATCTTATGCCAGAACTTAACATCACTAATTTTCAGAGAATCGTATTGGTTCTTGTGCTGTCGCTAGGTTACTCGGTTGCATCTGCTCAAGATGCGAGGCTGATCGCAAAAAACATCTTTCCATCGGTTGTAATGCTGGAGATGCGAGATGATAAGAATCGCCCAATCAAATTCGGTAGCGGCTTCTTTGTGCGTCCTGATGTTGTTGTTACTAACTACCATGTTATTGAAGGAGCCTCGGACGGTTATGCAAAGATCGTTGGGAAGCCCGCCACCTATCAGATCGAGGGAATAGTAGGGATTGATAAAAGAAAAGACTTGGCTCTTTTAAAATTAAAGGGAGTCGTTGGGAGGCCGCTAGCTCTTGCTGACATCAGTAAAATTGAGGTAGGGCAGGAAGTCTTTGCATTTGGTAATCCCAAAGGCTTGGAAGGCACTATTTCAACTGGAATCATTAGCGGCAGCAGCCTTAGAAAAGTAGGAAATGAAAATCTTATCCAGATTACCGCTCCGATTTCGCCCGGGAGCAGCGGTGGCCCAGTCGTAAACAGAAAAGGTGAGGTTATCGGGGTTGCGGTTGCTTCTTTAAAAGACGGCCAAAATCTAAACTTTGCAGTTCCGTCATCTTATTTGGCCTTACTCGTGGCAGATTCGAAGGGTATTACCGCGCTTTCGTCCGCAAGAAGATCAGGCGATACATCTACTGCAAATTCCCAACCTTCTCTAGGGGAAATAACGGCGTGGATTGTTGACAAGCTAGTGGTAACAGGAGGAACAGGTCGCGGATTCGATGAAAAGAACGAGTACCTTGCCTTCAATAACTGCACGATGGATTTTGTTTATTCAGATAGGCTCGACGACGCCGACTACGGGCATCGATGGACGTATAAGGAAGTTAAACTTGGTACGGTTAAAAACGTTTCGCCCGACGGGGACCAGCGAATATGGTTAGAATTCCCCTCCGATTCAGTGCGCGTCAAGAGAGATGAATATTTCCAAGGCAGGGTGGCAAAAACTGAGAATTATAGACACTTTGGTTTTCAGATGTGGGTTGGCGACAAAGAAACGGGTTTGAGAGTTATTAAAGCATTTGAACAACTCGCCAAGTTATGCAAAGAAGAAACAAAAAAGGAACCGTTTTAATCGAATCCACAGAACCAACAATCAATCAAGGCCAATTGGGACCGACACCAAGAACTATTTTCAAAGCATTTGAGTCCTGATCATGGAAACCAAAGAAGAGGTAAAAAAAGCGATCCTTACCGAACCTCTGAAGTTCGGCATCCAAACGCTTTTGATATTTATTGGCGCAAATATTTTCGGAGCGATTGCTTACATCAGAGACGTCGGATGGGACGAGATTCCGAAATGGATTCTCTTTGTATTTAACTTTTTATTCTTTTCCCTGGTAATAGGTCTGCTACTTCGCCTTCGTCGAACGCGGAAACAACTTGCCGAAGTTCGGGAAACAGCCATTGTTCAAGAACCTGAGATTCAAGACGCCCCTCCGTCAATCGCACCCAAAATATTCGAGCCTAATGAAATAGAAACAAAAATTCTACTTTTTGTATTTCGATCAACGAGAACCGCACAGCAGGAAGATATATTCGGCCATTTGAATCTTCAACACGCTCAGGAGGCTGAATTTTATCTAAGGAACTTAGTAGAGAACAATTACTTGAAACCTCCACCCAGCTTCCCAATTGAAGCGCGCCTAAATTCGGGATACAAACTCACTCAAAAGGCTCGCTCTTACGTGATAGATAATATTTTGGCGGCATCAAATGGATGACCAACGAAGCCGCCTCAGCCGGTTTCTTCACCTCCGAACACGCCTGAAAGCCAATGAACATCGGCCGTTCGCGAGTTGCGGAAGGCTTTTTGATTTAAACAATTGCAATTGTGAGGGACAATGCGATCCTACATTCGTTACGGCAAATCCGTAAACAAAAAAAGGGGGACGCCGTCGTCTCCCCTTTTACCTTACCTTGTTCCGTTAAAGCCTAGAACCTGAGCTTTGCACGAAACTGTCCGACTCTCGGGCCGCCGGTCGTGTTAGTGATAATACCGAAATCGACTGAGTCCTGCAGGTCGGTGTTCGGGCTTTGCAGATTGACGGTATTGAAGACGTTGAACAGATCGAATCCGACTTCAAAACTCATTTGCTCGCTTATCCTGGTTTCCTTTGCAAAACTCAGATCGAGACGCTTCTGTGACGGCCCGCGAAAAATATTGCGGCCGGCACTGCCAAATCCACCGAGGGGTGAGCTGAAACATGCCCGATTGACGACTGCGAGATTATTGGTCGAATAACCGGCGATCGCGTCCTCGGCAGTGCAGTTGATGTTGGGGCGGCCAAAACCGAGACGATAGAGACCTCCTGAACCACGTGCAAGATCAGTCAGTTGGCTGACATTGCCGATTTCAGGCTCCGAGGCGAAGACCGTAAACGGATTGCCCGACTGAGCCTGGAAGAAACCGGAAAGTTGCCATCCCTTTACGAATCGGCTGTTCGATCCACCGGTAGGAATGTTCCAGGTGAAGTTTGTGCTGAAACGATGAGTCCGGTCGAAATCTGAAAGACCGCGGTTGTTCTCGATGTTTCGAGCGTCGCCCTGAGCGATAAATCCGCTGTTCGGAACGTCAGGTTTGCCGCTGCCCGCCGTGCTGCCCGGATCGGTTGACATAACGTCTATCGATTTAGAGAAAGTATAGGCGACGTTGAACTGGAGGCCCCTGCTAAGTCGTTTCGTTAGGCTGAACTGGGCCCCGTGGTAGTTCGAGTAGCCCTTCGACTGAAGCAGCAGCGCCTCAGGGACATTGAATCCGAGTACCGGAACGCGTGCCTCGAAGTTGATAACCGTTCCGCTTGCCGACGAAAGATTGAGATCCTGCCGACCAGTGACCGTGTTTAGAAAGCCGTAAGCAACGCCGGAGCCGCGTAGCCTTGCGGTCGATCCCGCGTTGAGAGGGCCGTTTGGCGAACCGGCGGCGACGTATGCCTGGTTGAATCGCTCGTAGATATGATCCGGCGTGTTGGTATCGTTCAAGTCAAACCCCTGATTCAACGCCGTCGCTATCAGAAGATTCTTGCCTTTGGTTCCAACATATCTTGCTTCGAACAAAAGATCTTTGACGACCTCATACTGCATTCCAACATTCCACTGATGAACGTAGGGAGTTCTTAAATTGCGGTCGACCGCGCGAAACTCAAATGTCTCTGCGATATTGCCGCGAATGCAATTAACGCCGGTTGTCGGGATACAGCCCGTTCCCTGAGGCGTTCCACGCGAATCGACAAAGACGGGCGTATTATCTCGAATCGAATACGATCCTGTCGCACCGGAGCCTCGAATGATGCGAAACGGCAGCCAATTGTTGAGCGGAATATTTGTCGGCACACCCGAGAACGCACTCGCAATCGAGACGTTCCCACTCGGCACAGTGATCTCAACTTCGCGAAGGAACGGGTAGTTAGAGAAAACCGTGTTGATAAACGCCGCCGACGGACGATCGTAGAAGAGGCCGTAACCGCCGCGGAAGACAAGCCGGTCATTGACCGAATAGGCCAGACCGAATCGCGGAGCAAAGTTATTCAGGTCCTGGCCCTTAAGCGTATGCTTGTTGTCTACCTTTCTCGTCGCGGCAATCGCCGCGTCAACGATAGCCAGTGAAGTTTCCTGCACATTGCTCGGTACGATAAAGCCAGCGGTTGGGTTGTCGCACAGTGCATTCGAGCCGCCGCTGGTCGCAAAACATGGAAGGTATGGCTCCAGATCAAAGTTGCCGATGCGGCCGTTCTTCTCAGTCGGCCACATAAATAATTCATAACGCAGCCCTACGTTGAGGGTGAGTTTGCGATTTAGCTTCCAGTTGTCTGTGAAGTAAAAACCGAGGTCCTTGAACCTAAAGCTTTTATCCGTGATGCCGTACTGCGTGTCGGCCTCGGTCGCGTTGCCGGTGAGCAGTTGGTTAAAGTTGTCGAATTTCTCAAACTCGGTCGCCTGCTCTTCCGGCAGGTTCGTGTCGTACGCATGCCTCTTAAATTCCGCCCCGAACTTGATACTGTGACTTCCCGTTGACCAACTCGCATTATCGCCGATGCTGTATGTCACCTGCTTACGCTTGTTAAATGAGTCGTTTGGCCCGCCGAAGGAGAAGTTAGCAAGATTGTTGCGACCGATATAGTGTCCGAGACGGGTAGTAGCGACGCTCGAATCAAACGTCGTCGCCGGATTGCTAACGCCTATAAACGCGTTTGTAAAATCTCCGGTCGAGACAGCCTCGGTCAGGGACCGAGTGTTGTTTAGATAAAAATAACCAAACCTCACTTCGTTCACAAATGATGGCGAGAAGACGTGCGAATCTCCGATCGAAAGTGTTCTGTTCCGGTCATTTCGATTTAGAGGCGTAGGCGAGACAAGGCTGTTGGGGTCGGGAAACGAATTGACACCCGGGAAATTAGCAAAGAAAAAAGTGCCGCTGAGATTATTCTCCTTGCTCAGCTGTCCATCAAGCCTGGTCGTCAACTGATGCTGCTTAAATCTCGACGGCTCGACCGACACGACCTCGACCAACGGGTTGTTCCGCTGCAGCGTCCGCGACGTCACGGTTGGAAACATTCCCGACTGGAAAGATCCCGTCCCGGTCTGATCGACGATACCGAGAGCCCTGAAGTTAGTGATGGTCGGCAAATAGAATCCACCGGTAATCGGACTTCTCAGGTTAAATAGTCTGAGCGCTATGTCGCTGATATCGCTCGCGAGCAAACAGGTCGTGCCAACCGCACAGCCATTAAACTGATTGAATGCCGCCGCGATCGCCGCTTTCGAACGATCGTTGCCAAGTACACTAAATGCCAACGGCATCACTGAACGAGTTCGTGCTGTTGGGACGAGGCCCGTATTTGCGTTCGTATATTGATAGCCGCCAAAGAAGAAAAATTTGTCTTTTACTATCGGCCCGCCGAGCGTAAATCCCGTTTCCGTGCGATCGGCTCTGGGCTTTTCATTTCCGCTTTCCTTAAGGAAGAACTCGTTCGAGTTGAACTTTTTATTCTGCAGGTAATAGTAAGCGGACCCATTTAAGCGGTTTCCGCCGCCCTTGGTGACAAGCTGAAAGTTGCCGCCGCCGCTGCGCCCAGTCGAAGCATCGTAAAGCGAAGTTTGCAGCTTCACTTCCTGAAGCGTTTCCGGTGCAGGGGAGATGTTGTCGTTCAGGCTTCCTTCGTTACTTGTAATATTCGTCGCATCGATTCCGTTGAACGAAAGGCTTGTTGAGGTCGTTCGCGTTCCGTTGACAGACGGCGAGATGTTCCCATTGCCGTTTACACCGACAGGCGATAGTTCCGACGAGACGCCTGCCTCCGCCGACAGCAGGCCGGTAAAACTTCGCGTAGAGGTCGGGACTCTCGTCAACTGCTCGCCGGTGATCTGTCGCGAGACGGTCGCCGACTCCGCTTGGACCAGCGGTTGATCGCTCGTCACGTCGACGAAGACGTCCGACGTGCCAACGTCCAGCGTTACATCGACAGATCGCGTTACCGAGGCCTCGACCTCGATGTTTTCATTAACCGATTTCTTAAATCCTTCTTTCTCGTAGGATACCGAGTATTTCCCGACGGGCAGGACCGTCACGGTCCAATCCCCAACCTCGTTTGCTATAGCGGTGCGGGTCAAATTTGTTTCGACGTTCCTCACCGTTACATTCACGCCCGGAACCAGTGCGCCATTCGGGTCCTTAACCGAGCCACTTAAACTGCCGGAGGCTTGGGCGAAAGCTGCGCCCGTCAATAAGAATGAGGCCAATAATGCGAAAACAGCCGTGTGTAGATTAAATCTCATACAAATAAACTCCTTTCGGAAATACGTTTAAAAATTGCCGCTAAGTGCACCTCGCCGCCGACGTCGCCGGCGCTGCTCGGTGTTTTAGGTCGTTCTTAAATACTAGGAAGCAAGAATGAGGGTATATCGCGAGTGTTACACGTAGGTGAAGGGCGCGTTAAAGGTGTGTTAAATGTGGCGAGCCGAGACGGTAGACGTCCCCGAGAATTTGGTTTCAGTCCTGCATTTTCAGATCATTAAGCATTTCACCAAGCTTCTCCAGCTTATCCGCCGGGATGTCGCGGGTCATGTCGGCGACGGAGCGGGCCGGGGCTTCGCGTTTGAGGGTGCGGAGGGCGTGGGTGTCGTGGACGACTGTTTTGCTGTCTTCGCGCCAGTCGAAAAAGTCGTTCGGCGTGCAGTTGAGCAGCAGGCAGAGGCGTTCCATCTGCTCGGGACGGACGTAGCCGATCTCGTTCTTCGCCCAACGCGTCGCCGTCTGCGGCACAAAGCCGTTCTGCACCAGCCAGCTATATGGCCGCTCCACCCCGCGCAGATCAAGAAGCCTTTTTAAGTTGAAATAAAGCATTGGTCACCTCTTCGTACGCGAGAGTAACTTCTTTTTATTACATCTGCAAGAGGTTTTCTGAAAGAGTTTGGATGGCGAATAGAGGATGCAGCAGGAAGTATTAAACTCCCATGAGGTAGTTATGAAGATGCTGTAGGTCATATTAAAGTTACAGTATGTTTTATAAAGGTGATGGCATTTCCTTTACAATATAGATTGGGTTCTATTTAATATCCTAGAGCTAAATGATCGTTGTCACGATCTCGCGGATGCATCGTTGGAGTTCTCGATTGTCTGTGACAAGAACGCAAGGGCTTTATCGGTAATCGACAAGGCGCAGATCTTCAATAAACCGAAAATCCTTTCTGTTGATCGTAGCTAATTCACAATCGAGTTCGAGCGCCGTTGCCGCGATCAAAGAGTCGGCAATTTGCAAGCCGTGACTTTTGTAGGCTTCGATGAGAGACGATGCTCGCTCGGAAATCATTTCATTTATGTGGATTGTGAGTTAACGTGAAAGAAATTGCCGTATATTTTTCAAATGGGCTTTGTCCCGAGCGCCAATTAGCAATTCCATTCGGGTAATGTTGCTGATCCGTAACTCTGTAATCTCCTCGAACCGTTCGAGCCATTTGGCGGCAACGTCATCACCCCGAGAAAATCTAATAAGGATATTCGAATCGACTAGGACCACCTATTACTCCGATCCCATTGCTCACGTCTTATCTTTCTAACCCATTCGACCGCGTCTGCCATATCTTCGCGGTCTGCCCACATACCAAAAAACGGCTCTTCTCTGAGAGGCCTTTTCTTTTTTGTCGTCTTGGCAGCGCCATCTGTGGCTTTCGTTCGAACGTATATAACAAAATCTTCGACGATCTGTTTCGCATCCGGTGGCAAAGATGTGATTTCTTTTAATAATTCCTCGTTAGTCATAACGGCAACAGAATATAACGCTTTTAGCGATTTTTGCAGCTTTTTTGTTCAGATTATCGTCGTTACAATCTCTCTGATCGAGCGTTGGAGCTCGCGATCGTCGGTGATCGGCGAGCAGATGGCGACCTCGGCAGCGTCGACAGGCGCGATGCCCTTGGCGATAAGCTGTGCTGCATAAATCAGGAGTCGGGTCGAGACGCCTTCTTCGAGGCCGTGGCCGCGGAGGTTGCGGACCTTTTGACCTATACGCACGAGGTCCGCGGCGGTCTGCGTGTCGACGCCGCCTTCGGTCGCGACTATCTCGGTCTCGGCCTCGGGACTCGGGTAGTCGAACTCCATCGACACGAATCTCTGCCTGGTCGATTGTTTAAGGTCCTTGAGAACCGATTGGTAGCCCGGATTGTAAGAAACCACGAGCATAAACTCGTCGGACGCTTCGATTACCGTCCCGCGTTTTTCGATCGGCAGCCGGCGCCGGTCGTCCGTGAGAGGGTGAATGATCACGACCGTGTCTTTTCGCGCCTCGACCACCTCATCGAGGTAGCATATCGCCCCACTGCGCACCGCAGTCGTGAGCGGCCCGTCGTGCCAGATCGTTTCATCGCCCTCGAGCAGGTATCGGCCTACGAGATCCGTCGAAGACAGGTCTTCGTGACAAGCCACGGTGATGAGCGGCCGTCCGAGACGATGCGCCATGTATTCGACAAACCGAGTCTTGCCGCAGCCGGTTGGGCCTTTTAACATTGCGGGCAATTTCGCCGCATACGCCGCCTCAAAGAGCTCGACTTCATTCCGAAGCGGCAGATAATAAGGCTCGCTCGCGACCTTAAATTTTTCGACAGCTAATTCCGCCATTACGATCTAAATTTTGACCAGTCGCCCCAAACTGCGCAAGTGATGCCGGGCCCCTGGACGTTGAAGAAAAGTGTTTTTCCGTCCTTCGAGAAAGTAGATCCCGCAAATTCCGACCTGATCGCCGGTGCAAATATATTCTGTGCAAAATCTGCGATACGCCCGTCCGGTGTGAGGATGCGAATTAGATTCTCAGGCGTTCCGCCCTCGCCGACATAATTGCTGTCCTCGCAAATAAAGAGCAATTTGCTCTTTGGCATCAGACAAATATTGTCGGGCATGTCGAGGAGCGCCCGATTCTTTGATTCGTACAGCAGCGTGAGCGTTCCTTTGTCACGTCCGTCCGGATCGTACATCCATATCTGGCCGCCCCTCATATCGCCGCCCGACGTCGCAGTGAAGAAAATCCGCCCCTCCGTGTCGCCGCAGGCGCCCTCGAGACGCGCAAAGGACGCACCGCCTTTCGCAAGGCCCTGCTTAAATACCGCCGATGGATCAATATCGGCCCGTTCCGGGTCCGGCTCGGCGATCGTTACCCATTTTGCGGCGAGCGCGGATCGCACCGTCTGACCGGTTCGCGTGTCATAGCCGAGCTTTCCCTCGATAGCGAGCATTTGCAGCGTACCACCCTCGGCGAGCCGACGATTGCGATTCGGTATAAATCGAAAAAAGCCGCACGGGTTGTAATCTTCCGTGAGATAGACCACGCCTGTGCGGGCGTCGACGGCCACCGCCTCGTGTTCGAAACGCCCCATCGCCTTGAGCGGTACGGGCGGCTGATTAACATCCGACGATGCGAATACCTCGAAGCAGTAGCCATGAGGCTTTGGGTACCCGCCGCTCTTGATGCCGCGGCTGTTGATACGTTGGGTTTTTCCGAGCGTTGTTTCTTCGCACGAGATCCACGAGCCCCAGGGTGTGGTCCCGCCGCCGCAATTTATCAGAGTGCCCGAGAGGCTGACAAAATCGCGCACGATCGTGCGCGTTTTGGGATCGATTACGAGCGTTGTCGTGCCGCCGCCGCAGGTTTCGTCGTAATGATTAGATTTACCGATGGCCGAGCCCCGGACAGGCAGTTTTCCATTGGACACCTCGTGATTTCGTATGATGCGCATTTCGCGCCCGACCTTGAAGGTCGCCATTCCGTCGTGAGCACGCGGTGTCATCCGGCCGTCCGACATCGGAGTTCCGACGCGTCCCATCACGTTGTATTCAAATCCTCTAGGCAATGAGAGCACCATCTCGCCGGTATTCTTCGCGGCTATCGGCACGAGCTCGCCAAAGCCCGGAGCACGCAGCTTCATCAAATCGGCAGTTTGCGCAAAGACGTTATCCCGGCTCAACAATATTGAACCTGCGACCGCTATCCCTGCGCTCGAATACACTAAATTGGCGAGAAAGGCACGTCTATCCATATCCCTACATCCTAACTTTACCTGTCCCCGGCGGTCGTTGCCAACGTGTTAACATACGAGCCGATTTGGAAAAAATAGACCTTGAGATCAGGTTGGCGGAGACACCGGCGGATCTTGACAAAGTGAGGACGCTTTTTCGCGAATACGAGTCGTGGCTCGCGATAGATCTGTGCTTTCAGGGATTCGAAGAGGAGCTCGCCTCGCTGCCCGGAAAGTATGCCGCCGCGCGCGGCCGATTATTCGTTGCAGCCATCAATGGCGCGCTCGCCGGATGCGTTGCTCTGCGTCCGCTCACAGATGACACGGCGGAGCTGAAGCGTCTTTTTGTTCGTGAAAGTTTTCGGGGACTAGGCGCGGCAGGGGCCTTGATGGATCGAGTGATCGACGCTGCGCGCGAAATAGGTTATCGCCGAATCGTCCTCGACACCCTATATCCACGAATGGCAACAGCTGTGAGCTTGTATCGGGCCTACGGCTTTGAAGAAATTCCGGCCTACTACAACAATCCGCACGAAGATGCGCTCTTTATGGAGAAACTCCTCGCTCAAATATTTGCACCATAAGTGCCGGGATACGTCGTCGGTGGCGGCGCACCATCGAACGGAAGATTGAACAGCGGGAAAACCTGTCTATAGGCGAATGCATTGGCGGCGTAGATTACGGGTATCGCGACAAATATACCGACGCAAAGCGCGAACAATCCGAGAATGCCTACGAGACATTCGAGTATGACCAGTACGATCAAACCACCGACGTTGCTCATCGCGGCGCGTGCGCTGAGTGTAAGCGCGTCTGCCACGCTTAGATTCCTTTCAAGGATGAGGGGAATCGCGAATGAAAGGGCAACCTGCCACACGACGGCGAAAAGCGAAAACCCGATAATCACCAGCACCAGCCACAGCGACAGCCCGGTAAGTACCGCATCGGCCGTACGCGCCTGAAAAAAGTCCCCGCGATCGATCGTTCGCGGTCCAATTAATCTCGCAAAATCTACTGTGTATTGAACGACGGTTATGATGATGCCCGGTATCGACTGGATCAGGCCCGCGACCATGAGCGGAACGAAATTTTCAAAGCCCTTAAACATCATCCCGAATTCAACCGGATCGCCACGCATATCCCGGAGCGCGACATAGTAAAATCCGGCGAGCACCGGCCCGATCAAAAAGAGATTTACGAATGGAATGCAGCTGATCAGCAGCATCGTTAATAGCCCGATGCCGAGATACATTCCGAAGCGCGCTGTGACGAGGCTCCAGCCGCCGCTAATGCACTCGCCGGGCGCAATAGCGCCGCTATTGTACTCGAGGTTATTCATATCGTTTTGTAAGAATGAGGTCTTCTACGCGAACTGCTAAGCAGATTAAACCGTCGACCAGGTTAGCGTAAAGGCGGGAGGCATGTTTTTGAGGATCAGCTGGCTTCGCTTCGACTTGCCGTATCGGTCGCGGAGGAATTCGCGAATCTTGATCGCCGGCGGCAGGTAGTAGCCATGTGCGTACTGGAACATCCGCAGCTCGCAGCCCTCCTGCATAAATTTTCCGACCTCGGAGAGCACTCGTTCGGTGACCTCTTTCGGCAGCGAGACGAACGGCAGGCAGCAGACGAGATACCGCACTTTGCCGAGGCCCGATTTCCTGTGAATCTCGTGGGCGTCCATCGCATTCGCGCAGACGACATTCAGATTCGGATGTCCGGCCTGGAGATTTTCGACGAGTTCCGAGTCGAGCTCGATACCTAAATATGAATTGCGGTCGGGGATGATCTGTTCGAGATACTTTGTGATCGCACCGGTGCCGACGCCCAGTTCCAAAACGATGTTATCCGCGTCAGGCCTTACGCCCTGCAACATCTTCGCTGCAAGCTCCGGCGAACTTGGCGTGATCGAGCCGACCTTTCCCGGATTTTTTAGAAAGGCCTGCAGGAGCTGGATATTCTCGTCTTTCATCTAATTCCGCAGACTACACCGTCGCATCCTCGGGGATACCGGACTCTGGTGTTACATCCGTGTTATCGACTGCCATTTTATAATCACATTCTTCTGTTTGGCAATATCGTACCGTCCCATCCTTCTTCGTCGTCTTCTCTAGCAGGAAGGCCGCGCTGCACTGCGGGCACGATTCCTTTACGGGTTTATCCCAATAGACGACGTCGCATTTCGGATAATTTACGCACCCGTAAAAGAGCTTTCCGCGTTTCGATTTCTTAATCGCGATCTCGCCGCCGTCCTTCGAACACAAGAGGTCTGCGATGACGTCCCGTTTTACGTAATCGCACGTCGGATAGTTCGAGCAGGCGGTAAACTCGCCAAAGCGCCCGTGCCGTTTTACGAGGTTTGCTCCGTCTTTCGGACAGAGCTCGTCGAGGATTTGCGGTGGTGGTGGTGGTGGCTGATCGCCCTTCGCAATCTTGCGAATATTCTTGCATTCCGGATAACCGGTGCAGCCGAAGAACGACCCAAACCGGCCTTTCTTGAGTGCCATGTCCTTGCCGCACAATTCGCACTCCGGAATCTTCTCAGTCTCTGCGTCGGTTGTCCCGTCAGCGGACGTCTGAGCGCCGCCTGCGGACTGTTTAGCGGCGACCTCACGGGTGTTTTTGCACTCGGGGTAATTACCGCACGCGAGAAACTGACCGAAGCGTCCAAACTTGATCACCATTCCCGTGCCGCATTTCTCGCAGACCTCGTCGGTAGGGATGGCCATTTTCTTTTTGCCCTTGATCAGCTCGGCTGCGGTTTCGAGGTCCTTCGAAAACTTTCCGTAGAACTCGTGCAGCGCAGCCCGCCAGTCGAGCTTGCCCTCCTCAATGTCGTCGAGTTCGACTTCCATTCGGGCCGTGTAGGTCGCATTAAAGATGTCGTCAAAACTCTCGATCAGCAGATCGTTAACGGTCATCCCGAGCGGCGTCGGGTGAAAGCGGCCCTCAATCTTCTCGACGTATTCGCGATCCTGGATCGTCGTCATGATCGCGGCGTACGTCGACGGCCGGCCGATGCCTTTTTCCTCCAGCGCTTTTACGAGCGTCGCTTCCGAAAATCGCGGCGGCGGGTCGGTGAAATGCTGATTCGGCGTGATCGCATTTAGCGCAAGCGTCTCGCCCTCGGTAACGCGAGGCAGGTTGCGTTCCTCTTCCTCGTCATCACCGTCTTTCGGCGTGTCATCGCGGCCTTCTTGATAGATCTTCAAAAAGCCGTCAAACTTTTGCACCGAGCCAGTCGAGCGAAATATAAACCGCCCGGCTGCAATGTCAATCGTTGTCTGGTCAAAGAGCGCGCTGGTCATCTGCGACGCGACGAACCGCTGCCAGATGAGGCGATAGAGCTTCAACTCGTCGGGTTGCAGCTTGCTCGCGAGAGCGTCCGGCGTCCGATTGACGTCCGTCGGACGAATAGCTTCGTGGGCGTCCTGCGCGCCTTTTTTCGATTTGTACGCGACTGCTTTCTCGGGTAGATAATTTGGGCCGTACGACTTGCCGATGTAATCGCGAACCTCCACGAGCGCCGCATCCGAGACGCGTGTCGAGTCGGTTCGCATATATGTAATGAGACCGACCGCACCCTCGCTGCCGAGCTCGATGCCCTCGTACAGACGCTGAGCAGCCATCATCGTTCGCTTGACGGAAAAGCCGAGTTTTCGCGCGGCCTCCTGCTGCAGCTTCGACGTGATAAAGGGCGGCGTGGGATTTCGCTTCTTGTCTTTTGTCGTGACGGAGCTTACGACAAAAGATTCCTTCTCGGCCTCGGCGATGATCGCAGTCGCTTCGTCCGCATTCTTAATGTGTGTTTCGGAAGCCTTTACGTCCTCATCAAACTTGCCGTATTTGACCGTGAGATCGTCGACCTTGTAGAGCTTCGAATCGAATTTCGGCGGCAGTGCGGCGGCCAAATTCGCTACAACCGACCAATATTCTGTCTGAACGAACGCCTCGATCTCGCGTTCGCGTTCGACAACTAGACGGACCGCGACCGTTTGAACGCGCCCCGCGGAGAGTTTACCGCCGATGGTCTTCCAGAGGATCGGTGAGACCTTATAACCCACCAGGCGATCCAGGATGCGCCGCGTCTGCTGAGCATCGACCAGGTTTTTATTTACCTGCTTCGGCTCCTTAAAAGCATCGATGATCGCGTTCTTGGTGATCTCGTTGAACATCACCCGAAAGACCGGAATGTTGCCTTTCTTTGGAACGATCTCCTCGGCAAGATGCTGACAGATCGCCTCGCCCTCGCGATCGGGGTCGGCCGCGAGATAGATCGCGACGCTCGTCTTCGCTGCCTTCTTGAGTTCCGAAACTACCCGCTTATTATTCCGCTTCTTAGCATCGGGAATAACCTCGTAGGTCGGCTCGAAGTTGTTATCGATATCCACACCGAGCCCGCTTTTCGGCAGGTCCTTGATGTGCCCGATAGAGGCCATCACGGTATAGTCCGACCCGAGATATTTGTTGATCGTTTTCGCCTTTGCAGGCGACTCTACTATTACTAAACTTTTTCCCATCAGTTAAAAAAATACGTCAGTCACCCTTCGATGGATGCACTGACGCTTAAGACTACTAGCACCTAATCGACCGGCGTGTCAATTGACTCTCACATACGCCGAGCGTAATTCTTGCCGGGCAGCACGCGAATTAGATCGCGAATATCGAGAGCGACGAGAGCCGAATTTAGCTCGCCGAATTCGAGGCCGCTGTCACCGAGCAGCGTGTCGATATGAGTTGCCTCGTCGGCATTTAGCAAAGAGAAAATCTTTGCTTCGTTTGCATTCAGGTCGCCCGGAATCAGATCGAGCTGGTGTGTGTCCCTCGCAGCATTTTCTATCTTCGGCGGCAGGATCGAAGAGGCGATATCGCTCGGCAATTCTGAGACAACGTCTTGCCACTGCTGCACGAGTTTTGCACCGCTCTTGATCAGATAATTCGTCCCGAACGAGCTGCCGGATGTAATATTTCCCGGCACCGCCATCACCTCTCGGTTCTGCTCCATCGCGAGCCGTGCGGTTATCAATGAACCGCTTCGCTCCGAAGCTTCGACTATTAATACTCCCAAGCTGAGCCCGCTTATGATTCGATTGCGGTAGGGAAAGTTGTCCTTTAGCGGCGGAGTGCCGATCGGGAACTGCGTCACGAGGCATCCGCCCGATTCGATAATATCCCGGGTCAGCGAACGATTTTCTTTCGGATAAACCGTGTCGAGACCGGTGCCCAGTACCGCAACAGTTCTCCCTTTCGCAGCGATCGCACCACGATGCGCGGCAGAATCGATCCCTCGCGCGAGTCCCGATACGATTGTGATCCCTCGCGACGCGAGATCTCGCGAAAGCATCTCCGACGCATTCGTTCCGTATGTCGACGCATGACGCGAACCGACGACTCCGACGCACGGCTGCTCGACGCACGCCTGCCAGCTGCCCATCACATAAAGCACGGGCGGAGGATCATCTATCTCGCGAAGTGCCGCGGGATAGCTGCCGTCATCCAGGATCAATACGTCACCGCCTAGTCGCTTTACAGACTCGAGTTCCTCCTCCGCCTTTTCCGCAAACTCACGTTTCAGAATGCTCTCGATCGTCGCGGGCGCGAGCCGCATAGACTCGAGCTCACCGCGCCGTGCGCTAAAGATTGCCTCCGGCGAACCGAATCGCTCGAGCAGCTTCGTCGCCGCACGCGGCCCGACGCCGGGCGTCATATTGAGAGCGATCCAGTCTTTCATCTCGCGAGTAGCAGCGTCACCAATGTTGCTCGGGTAGCAATGTCCTTCACCATGATGTGTTCGTCGAGCCGATGGGCGCCGTCGCCGCTGGGCCCAAGGCCGTCGAGGACGGGAATGCCGAGAGCCGCGACAAAATTACCATCGGACGCGCCGCCGACCTGGGTTTCGTCGAGTTTGTAATCGAACTCGGCCGCGATGTCGCGGGCTTTTTCAAACAACGCCACTATGGCGTCTGTTCGCTCCATCGGCGGACGGTTAATATCGCCGACGATTTCAAGCGATACGCGCGAGTCTTCCGGCCGCAGTTCGCTCACGGCCGTGTCGATCCTTTGCGCCTCGGCGAGCGATGAGAACCGCACGTCGATCGTGCACTGCGCATGCTCAGGAATCACGTTTGTTGTCGTGCCGCCGTGCATCGTGCATACGTTTACAGTCGTTCCGATTTCCGCGTTCGCAAGGACGTGTACGTGAGGAATCTGTCGAGCGATTTCAGCAATCGCATTTGCGCCTTTTTCCGGCTCGAGCCCTGCGTGCGAGGGAATGCCGTGCGCGTGGAGCGTGTACATTCCGGTACCTTTGCGGCCGGTTTTTACACGACCATTTGCCGACGGTTCGAAGACGAGACAAAACAACGCATTCTTTGCCTCACGCTCAACAAGCTCGCGGCCGGAATGGCTGCCTACTTCTTCGTCGCAGGAGAGCAAGAACGTAATCGGGCGCGGCGGGCGCGTGCCCGTGGCCGCAAAAAACCGAAGTGCCTCGAGCATCAGGACGACGCCTGATTTCATATCAAAGATGCCGCAGCCGAAGAACTTACCATCCTCGATACGCGTTGGATTCTGCTCGCGGGTCCCCACCGGATGAACGGTGTCCGTGTGGCCGAGCAGCAGTATCGGTTTATCACTGCCACCAAACGCGCGAATGATGAGGTGATCTCCATCCGCGACCGATGTCCGTTCGATGCTTAACTCGGCGCCGGTTGCGCATGCGGCCGTCTCGACCCAGTCACCGACCTTTCGGCTCGGCTCCGCATCGCGGGACGGCGATTCGATCTCGACGATCTCGCGGATCGATTCGATGATTGTCGTTTCGCGTTTCTTGTAATAGTCGAGGACTTCGCGAGCGTTCATGGGGTGGAAAACGCCTGATTAAAAAGATCACCCATACGATAACCAGCCATCGCGAGCCGCTGCCGCGCGACGCGGTATGCATTCTTGCGATACTTCGAGCTCGGCAGCTGGAACCGGACTAGATCGGCAGAAAAAACGTCCGTTTGTGCGAGCGTGAGGCTTTCTTTAGCCCAGGCCGCGGAATCGGAGAGATTCAGTCTTCCCTGCATTCGCGAATATGGATAATCGGACATCATTTTGCGGGCCATCGGAGCGATGTATGTCGTGTCGCCCTCATTCCCTGAGTTTGGAGCGTTGCGGCCAACTATTGAGTCCCAAAACCAGTGCAGATTTACCTGATTATCACGGGCCGTGCCCTCGGGCGTCAGCAGAAATGTGTTGCCGCCCTGATCGCCTTTCGGCTCACGCTCAGTCACGCGCGCTGATGTGTGCAGCGGCTGATGAATGTCGCCGATGAGATGCTCTAGCCATGCAATCGCGACAGCTTTTTGTGCATCGGTCGCGTTGCCCCGGATCATAGATGCGTATTCGTTAATTCTCGCGAGCGCCTGCCCGCCGTCGTCCGGTCTCGGGAGATCGATTATCTTCCCGTCGCGAAGCGTCCAGAACGTGTCGTCGTAATGCCAGTTGCCCTTGTGATATTTCCGATAGCGATTGGCAAAGTCCCGGTCGCGTACCATGTCGGCCCATGTCGAGGCGACCATAAAGAATTCCCGCTTTCGCGTGTCAATCGACTGCGATCCGTAGCTCGCATACAGCGCCGATAGATGCGAATCCTCGGGTGCCTCTCGCAGGATTTTTATTACGCGCTCGCGTACCGCGGGAGTCATCCGCTCCCATGCGATATAGGCTGAGATCTTGTGTCCCGTTTCATCCCAAGCAAACAGGGGCGACGCCGACATGGCAGCAACCGTAACTACCAGCAAGAATTTCGTGAAAAATTTCATCTTTAATGTATGCTCCGAAACCATTTTCTCCTAATTCTAACGAATACATTGATGATGGGAAACATTTCGAGGTTTCTAATTGACAAAGAATTGGTAGCGAACGGCATCCTAGACTCGCAAGGTGCAGCACGGCAAAACAGAACAAGGGGGAACTAATGGAAAGGCAAATTTTTTTGGAACAAAACGCCATCGCTCGGTGTTTAATAGATGTAACGCCGGAAATCTTCGGCCAAAAGATCGGCTTAATTGATAAATTGTTCGGGTGCAAACATAAGAACGTAAGCCGCCCGTTCACACGAGGCAAAGTTTCTTATCGTGCCTGCATTGAATGCGGTGCACGGACAAAGTTTGAAACGGCAAGTTTCAAAACTGTGGGGTCTTTTTATTACGCCCCGCCGGTGGCCTCTTGACCGTAACTCGTAGAGATTCTTATATCCTGTCTATTATACCTACCTAGCTAACCTACCGGGGGCGGCGTTCCAAAAAACGCTGCCCTCTTTCTTTTTTAAAACACTTCCGCCAAAATCCAAAATACGGTACAGTTTTCGCATCGAGGTAAAAATCTATGGTGCTGAAAGTGATTCTGGGAGTCATTCTCGTCCTGGTGCTCGCGATCGTCGGTCTTGCGGTTGCAGTATCGATGCAGGGTGAGGATCTTAAGGTGTCGCGTTCGATAACGATGAACGCCCCGCCCGAGAAGCCTTACGAGCAAGTCAACGAGTTTCAAAAGTGGGCGGCATGGTCGCCGTGGGCAAAGATGGACCCGACGATGCAGCTCTCGCTTGGCGGGCCGCCCGCAGGTGTCGGCTCTACCTATGCGTGGGCGGGCAACGACGAGGTCGGCGAGGGCAAGATGACGATCATGGAAAGCCAGAGCGCGAAACACGTAAAGATCGATCTACAGTTCTTCAAACCATTCGAGTCCGCGAATATCAGTGAGTTCACTTTCGTGCCTGAGGGAAATGCGACCAACGTCACCTGGACGATGTCGTCGAAGAAAAACTTTGTTATGAAGGCAATGTGCATGGTGATGGATATTGACGCAATGATCGGAACCGATTTTGAAAAAGGTCTCGCATCAATGAAGGCAATCGTCGAAGCGCCGCCCGCAAGCTAGATCTATTCGCGTCGTCTCTATGGAAAGCCAAACAGTCTCAAAAGGAAAGCGGTGGGCCGGCTATGTGATATCCGGCCTCTCGTCGCTTTTTTTATTTCTAAGCGCCACCGGCAAATTTGTGCAGCCCGAAGGAATGGAGCAGTACCTGGAACCGCTCGCATGGCGAGCCGATCAGATGATAATGCTCGGCATCATACAGGTAACGTGTGTCGTGCTGTACTTGATTCCGCAGACGGCCGTCCTGGGTGCGGTGCTTGTAACGGGCTATCTCGGTGGAGCGACCGCAACTAACCTTCGCATCGACGATCCATTCTTCTTTTTTCCAGCTATCATCGGCGTTTTTTTCTGGCTCGGCCTCTATCTGCGCGAACCGCGGCTATGGGAATTGTTGCCTTTCAGAAAATCGCAGCGGGCCCGTTTATAGTAAGATTTGACGAATGCCGGATGATCTCGCCCCTGCTGAGCTAGCCCCTCAGGAACCGCCCGGAAAGAAATCCCGATTTGACCGCTCCATCGTCGAAGGGCCGCTGACCGGCGCTGTCTGGAAGATCGCCTGGCCCACAATTGCTGACGAATATGATCGCCGGCCTCCAGGGAATGGTCGACCACGTGCTCGTAGGCAATCTCGTGGGCTACAAAGCGAACGCCGCGATCGGCATCAGCTTTCAGATCTTCCTCGTCGTCATCGTTTTTATCTCATCGCTCTTTACCGGAATGAGCGTGCTTGTCGCGCGTTACGCCGGTGCTCACGACGAGCAGCGCGTCAATCGCACGGTCTATCAAGCATTTCTCACAGCGGTTTTTCTCGCGGTAGGCATCATGGCGCCGGTGGGATATTTTGCCGCGCCTTATCTACTCGATTTTGTGAGCAGTGATGTCGGCGTTAAGGCAGAGGCGTTGCCCTTCCTGCGTATCACTTTTGTATTCAGCTTTGGCCTGCTGATCTTTTTTATGACGAGCGGGGCACTGCGCTCGGCGGGCGATGCAAAGACGCCGATGATTTTGGGAATCGTCATGACGATTCTGAACCTGTTGCTCAACATCGTCTTTATCTCCGGATTGGGACCGATTCCGGCTTACGGAACGGCCGGGGCCGCGATTGGAACGAGCCTCGCTACGGGCATCGTGGGACTCTTTGCGACTTATAAGATGTGGTCCGGAACGTGGGTTGTCGGCTTCCCGCGTGATAACGGCTGGAGCCCGGACTGGAAGGTAATCCGCCAGCTATTCAAGTTTGGCCTGCCGACCGGAATCCAAGGCATCGCAATGAACGTCGGCGGCGTGCTCATGCTCTCCTACATTGGCGGCATTGCTCAGAGCGCAGCTGCGCAAGGGGCATTCGCCGTAGCGTACACGCAGGTCTTCTCGTTGGTCACGTGGACATCGGTTGGCCTGATGGGAGCGGCCGCTGCAGTCGCCGGGCAGAATTTGGGAGCAGGCCATCCCGACCGAGCATTTTCTGCGGTAAATACTGCAGCTAGATTCGGCCTCGCCGGCTCGGCATTCCTCGGAATTTTCTTCTTTTTCTTCCCTCGGCAGATACTTGCGATCTTCGGGATGACAGATCCCGTGGCGGTCGAGATCGGCGTGCAGCTTCTCCAAATTCTCGCTTTCTCCGGCTTGTTTATTTCGGCCGCACTTACATACACGGGCGGCCTACAGGGAAGCGGCGATACAAAAAGCCCGCTCTATATCTCGATCATCTCGCAGGTCGCGATTCCGCTCGGAATATGCTTCGTGATCACACGCGTTTCCACTCTCGAACCTATACATATCTGGCTCGCTATCCTCGCAGGCCACGTTGTGCGTTGTGCTCTGAGCGTACTGATCTTCTTTCGAGGTAAATGGAAAAATATTTCCGTCGATCTCGAGCACACGGCCGCATAAATAACGAAAAATTTGCATTCGAGGTTGCCCTCTTTATTGGCATCAGCATTCTCGGCTTTATCATTGCCGTAATGTTCATCTGATACTCTAAGGATAGATCGCGAGTTATAGCGGCAATTCAGCAGCATCAAGGGGAGACTAATGTTCAAAAACACACAAGCATTTAGCAGTTTTTCGATTGACGACGTTGCGGCTGCAAAAGAATTTTACGGCGAGACGCTTGGCCTCAATGTCGATAAGCTGTCCATGGGCCTTACCATCAAGCTCTCAGGAGGCGGCGAGGTCTTTTTATATCCAAAAGAAGATCACGAGGCTGCGACGTTTACCGTTCTCAATTTCAAGGTCGCCGACCTCGACAAGGCCGTCGATGACCTCACGGCTAAGGGAATCCAGTTCGAACAGTACGACGGCGACTCCGCCACAGACGCCAAAGGCATCATGCGAAGCGAAGACCCCAGCAAAGGCCCGTCGATCGCCTGGTTCAAAGATCCCGCAGGTAACTTTCTGTCAGTTCTTCAGGAGCGATAAGGGAATTGGGGGTTAAAACGAAACATATTATCGGTGTCCGCTAATATGAACCTTTTCCAATAATCATATCCTGAGCGGCATCACGATGTACTTGTAGTCGTAAGTCGAGTCACCGTGTATCGACATCTGCGTCTGGGCGTTTGCATCCTTAAACTCGAACGAGATCTTAACCGGCGCCCGACCTGAGTCGCGCGCGGGTGCCGCGGCCGTTCCGTCTGAGCTCGCCTCTGCTCCTGCGTCTGTATCCGCCGTGCGTGCTCCCTCGAGTGAGCCTGCGTTGTTTAAGAACTCGAGTAGATACTGCCAGTTGAAACCTAGCGTAATCTCGTCGCCCGTGTAGCCCGCCTGGACGGCCTCGCTGCCTTCGCCGTCCTCGCTCGACGATGCGGTGAGCTCGACCTCGCCCTCGCGTACCGTCACGCGGATGGAACGGTTGCGTTCATCGGCCATGAGACTGACACGGCGGACGGCCGCACGCATTTCGTCGAGATCAAAGATCGCTGCCTTGTCGTTGTCCTTTGGCATCACCATCTCATAATTCGGGAACGTGCCGGCGAGCTTTCGGCTGATCAGCAGACGCCCCTCCATCTCGAAGAAAAGGTGATTCTGATCCTCGCCAAAGCTGATATCGCTCGACGTATCGCGTGAGATCTTTGCAAGCTCGAGCAGTGCCTTTTTCGGGATCAGCGTATCGATCGTGTCTGCGGCGTCGCCCTCTGTTAGCTGCTTTTCGATATAGGCGAGACGATGCCCGTCGGTCGTTATCATCTTTGCCGAGCCGTCCTTGACGATGAACTTTGCACCCGAGAGCGTAAATCGCGAGACCTCATTCGTAATCGCGAACGAGGTGTTCTGAATAAAGTAATTGAAGACCGCGGCCGGCAGCTTCATCGGCGTGCTCTTAAATGTCGGAATCTCGGGGTACTGCTCGCGGCTCATCCCGGCGAGGCGAAACTTTGCTCGCCCGCACTTCATCGACACCCATTCGTTGTCCTCTTTCTTGAAATGCACATCGCCGCCCTCGAGAGCTCGCACAATGTCGAAAAGCTTTCTCGCCTGCACGCACATCGAGCCCGCCTTCAGTATTTCAGCCTCAGCGTCGCAACGTATCGTCACATCGAGATCGGTCCCGACAACGCGAATCTCTTTTTCCCCGATCGATTCGATCAGGATGTTTGCAAGAACGGGGATCGTCGTCTTGCGTTCGACGACGCCCTGGATAAATCCGAGTTCTTCTTTTAATACGTTTTGATTGATTTTAAATTCCATATGATCCGGCCACCTCGATGCATTCTCTGCTAAAACTAAATCATAAGAGAGATAGATAAATAGCAGTACTAGTAGAGTCCTGTGAATTTGTGCAAAACGACCCTAACTTCTTGTAAAGCGGGCACTTTTCCATCCACAATTGGTTGTGGAAAATCTGTGGAAAATGGATGTTACCCTGGAAAGTCTCATGTAACATCCTATTTTTCACAGCGGTTCACAACCTGTACTTTCTCGCGCCTGCGGAAAAGTGGATAAACACTCTCAAATATCAATCTTATCAACGACTTACAGCGTGTAAAACCGTCCGACGCCTGTGGATTTCCATTGCCCGCTAACCGGGCCTTGTCCGACGTTAATTAGTTGCAAATATTGTCAATTAGCTCGTTTAACGTTCTGTGGAAAACGCGATCGCTATTTATCAGCGCGTTTATCTTTTCGACTGAGTGCATAACGGTCGTATGATGCTTCCCGCCGAACTCGCGTCCGATGTCCGGATAGCTGTGTCGCGTGAGCCGTTTGCACAGGTACATCGCCACTTGCCGAGGAAAAGCTACGGCACGAGCGTTGTTTTTCGATTTCATCTCCTCGACCGTCATTTTATAGTGCGAAGCGACGGCACGGGCGATTCTCTCCATCGTCATACCCTGAGGATGCTCGGCGTCAATGATATTTTTCATCGCCTCCTGGGCCAGCATCTTTGAGAGAGGCATGTTCTTGAGCGATGCGATCGCCACGAGCCTTACAAGCGATCCCTCGAGCTCGCGCACGTTGCTCTTGATCTTGCCCGCGATGTACATCGCAATATCGTTATCGAGCTCAATGCCGTCAAGGTCTGCTTTGCGCTTTAGGATCGCAACCTTTGTTTCGAGATCCGGCGGCTCGATATCGGCAATGAGTCCCCATTCAAATCTCGAATGCAGGCGTTCCTGCAGCGTCGGGATTGCTCTAGGCATACAGTCGCTCGAGAGCACGATCTGCTTCTGGTCATTGTGGAGCGTGTTGAAGGTATGAAAGAACTCCTCCTGCGTACGCTCCTTGCCTGCCATGAACTGTATATCGTCCATCAGCAGCACATCGATCGAGCGGTATTTACCTCGAAACGCCGGCGTCTTGTCGAAGCGGATCGCGTTGATCAGCTCGTTCATAAACTTTTCGCTCGTAATGTATGCGACACGTAGGTGCGGGCTGCGCGCTTTGATCGAGTGGCCGATCGCGTGCATCAGGTGCGTCTTGCCGAGACCGACTCCGCCGTATATGAAAAGCGGATTGTATGTCGTGCCTGGCATCTCTGACGCGCCGAGCGCCACTGCGTGAGCGAACTCGTTCGACGAGCCAACTACAAATTTTTCGAATGTGTATTTCGGATTTAGCTCTGAGTCGATCGTTCCGAATATACCCTCACCGACACCGCCGAGCGGAAACCTCTCTCGCGGCAGAGTCTCGAATACTAGTTCGGATTCTTCCTCGCGGATCACTTGCCAATCGATGACGTAATCGGTGAAGCCCGCACTCGCGAGTGACTCGGGCAGCAGATCGGGATAGACCTGAGCGATCCAATTTTTTGTGTGCGGCGTCGCACGCAGCGAGATGGTGCGGCGGTCCTCATTGACGCCGATGACGTTCAGGTTCCTGAACCACATATCAAAAACCTGAGAGCTGACTCGCAGCCTCACGGCATCGAGAGCCGCGTCCCACACAGGACTTTTTTCAAGAATCAAATCCAAAGTTGCTCCGTTGGTGCGCCCTTTGTTTCGAGCACGCGAGTAGAAATTGTTTTCTAAGTCGCCGATCCCCAAGTCGCTGGCAAACCGGTTTTTGCCTTTCTCGAAACTCCTTACATCGCCGACACTTTTGCCGACAAGCGGCGCGAATTCCACCGGCTTATTCACAAGGTTTTCCACAGCAAAAACCAAAACAGGCAGAAAACCTAACGTTCTGCATTAACTTGTTTGTTATCAACGCTTTACAAAGGATGCAGGATCGAAAACGGATATCAGACTACCACGAAAAATTCGGGTACGCAAACTGAATTCCACAGCTTTGTTTTGGACCTTTTAACATGGATTTAACCTATTGATTTGACACCAATTTGGCTCGATTTGAGGCCTCTCAAAAAGGGCAAATTTTCGATATCCGGATGTTAAATTTTTCGCCAAATGAGAATTATTTTTCGCGCATTTAGCGAAAAAGAGAAAGGGCCGGCGGAAATAAACGCGCCGGCCCGCAAAGAGTTTGATGTGTCGGCGGATTACTTCTGCGTGATTCTTGCACCGCCGCTGGAATTCTTCGTAACGTTCGCAGGCGTTCCGCTGTACATGATGCGAGATCCACCCGAGGCCTGAGCCTTGAACTCGCCAGTGACGAAGACCTCTGCGGTTGCTCCGCCGCTCGTGTCCACGGTTCCATTTGTCGCAGCGAGTTCATTCGCGAGCACTCTCGCACCACCGCTTGTTTCGACGCGCAGATCTGTCGTCTGACCCGTGGCGGTAACTTTCGATCCGCCGCTCGCACCGATATTGAACGCTTTGCTCTTGATTCCGCTCGCGTTTACCTGAGCCGCTCCCGACGTATCAACGCCGCTGAGGTTAGGAGCAGAGACGTATACCTTTAGATAATCCTTTGAGCGGTAACTCTTGTCGATCGATACGTGAAGTGCGTCACCGCGAACTTCGGTTTTGATAAGCGGCACGAGATTGTCGTCGCCCTCGACCTCAACCGAAAAACTTTCGCCGACTGTCACTTCTACTAAAAAGGCTCCGCCTACCTCGATCTCATCGAAGCCGCTGAGGTCTCGCCGCTCACGCACGACATTGCCGGAGCCCTTGAGGCCGCGAAAGTTGACCTTGAAGTTTCCAAAATCTAAGATCCGGCCAAATGAGAATAGCTGCGAGCCGATGACGCCGAGCACCAGCGCACCAAAGAAAAAAATGACGGCGAGTTTTTTCATTTTGTTTGTTAACCTCCGAGCACCCCCGAGGGAGATTGCCTCAGCTGTCACCGATAACGAGCCAATTACTGCAAAAGTTCGCGATAAAACACCTAGCGGGCGTAGAGGAAGAACTGTATGGCTTGGAGCACACCGATTATGAAGCCGAAAACAGCACCGAATAGCTCAATAGTGCGAAGATGTTCGCCCGCAACCGATAACACGAGTTTTTCGAGTTTTTCGGGCGGATAATCGGCGACTTTCTCTCTGACCATGCTCTGCACGTCAAATTCTGCGATCGCATCGGGCAGTTTCGCGGATGCCGCGGCTACAATCGTTGCCGAAAGGCCGGACGACAATTGCCGGACCTTTTCGCGAGAAACGTAGTCGCCGAGTCGTCCGATCGGGCGAGAGATCAACCGGTCAATCTGCGTCGCTAGGATCTCGTTTATAGTTTCTGCGGTCTTGTCATGGCTGAGGATGCTGACGAGGCCGTTTGCGAGGAGCTTCTTCAGTTTTTCTTCCGACTCAGGCTGTACGAACTGGAGTATCGCATCGATGCTGTGAGGATGAAGCTTTTCAAGCGTTCCTCGAATGTAAGAGGTGATTCCGCTAAGAGTCTCCTCGCTCTGCAGTATTGAGAGCAGAGATTGCGTAATCTGGGCCTTGAGCCGGTCCAGCTGCTCGGGAGCGATGCGTCCAACTACCTCTTGCATCGGTTTTGCAAGTGCGTTATCGATGCTCGTCGAGATAAATGTTCGCGCTTCGTCGGCAAAAAATGTCCCGCGCAGAGTTTCTTCTATTCGCTTGGGCAGCGTTTCATTTACGAGCTCGTCCACCTCAGCCATCAACGCCTCACGCGAAACGAAGATCTTCTTAATGAACGACAGATCTTCGTAATAGTCGTGGACCTCTCGTTTGATGAGGGCGCTGATTTGATTCTTTGTTTTGTCGGCCGCCGCGAGCTCAGAGAGCTGATGGATAAGCGGCTCGATCTGATCGTTAGCTTTCTCTTTCAATAGGCCGACCGCATCGTCCGTAAACATCGTGCTGAGCGAAAACTGACCGCTCACGAGGTCGTCAAGACGCCTCGAAACAAACTCGCGCACGTTATCCTCGAAAAGTTTCGCCGTCACCGCAGACCGAACGCGATCGTCGAGAAACGCGACGATCTGAGCGAACGCCGCATCGTCGATCACGTCCGAGATGCGTTTTCCCAGCACCTCGTCGACGCGGCGCGTAATAAAACCACGAATAACGTCGAGCGACTCTTCGCTCTTAAGTGTCTGGCGAATATGCTCGGCAAGCGTTCTCTCGAGCGCGCTGAGCGCGTCGAGCACAGACGAACGAATTCCTGCCGGCAGGGCATCGATCAACGAGGGATGGTCTGTCTCCAGCAGTTCGGTCGCGTACGAGTCAACGAGGTGCTCGATCTTTCGCGTCAAAAAATTATCGCCGGTGAGCTGTTTGATGATCGTGTCCTGCGACATCAGCTCTTCGCCGACCGCACGCCCGATCGCACTCGCAAGCCTTTCGCGGTGTCGCGGGATCATCCCTTGCGGAAAGATCGTGACGCCGAGCAGCTTCACCGGCTGTCGCGGTCGAAACAGCATCCGAACCGCGAGCCACGCACCCGCGTATCCGTGGGCCGTCGCGAACAAGATCAGCAGTGCGATCTGAAAATAAAGGTTGCGGAAGATATCCTGCAAAACGTCCATATGATTGCGGACGTCCGCACTAGAAAACCTGAAAACCCTTTGATCGTAGGCAGAAGTCGGAGAATTCCTTGAGCCACTCGTGCGAGACGCTGTAGTTTTTCCACTGATCATCGCCATCGCGATGCAGCGTCATATCGTCGGGTGCGTCAGTTACAGAAAGGTCCGCGAACATTCGCTGGCTCGCGCCAATTTTTGGCAAAACCTCATCACGAATTCTGGAGCCGATCTCGTGGGCGTCGTCTATTTCGACCTTTACGCCCGTGGCGTTGTACGTCATTTGTCTGACAGCCCCTTCGCTGATGACATCGAGACTACGCACGATCTCGAGGGCAGCCTTCCAATTCCAAACATTAGCGTTAAACTCGTACCCTTCGGTACCGAGATCGTGCAGAGTGAAACTCATATTGAAATGCTAAAGGTAGAGTCGCAGTTGGTCAATGAGTTTAGGCCTTCGACGCGATATAATCCGATTTTGTCGTTATGCCCCAATCAATTTCGTACGCCGACGCCGGTGTAAATATCGACAACGCGAATCGCGCGGTCGCAAAGATCCGCGAGTATGCGCGCTCGACTTTTAATGAACGCACGCTGACCGAGATCGGCAGCTTTGGCGGAATGTTTGCGGGTGCGTTTCCGCAGATGTCGGAACCGATCCTTGTCGCATCGGCCGACGGCGTCGGGACTAAGTTGAAGCTCGCCTTCGAGACGGGCATTCACAACACCGTCGGGGCGGACCTCGTCAATCACTGCGTCAACGACATTCTTGTCCAGGGCGCCCGGCCGCTCTTTTTTCTCGATTATTTTGCGACCGGCACGCTCGAACCCGACGTCACCGCGTCGGTCGTCGAGGGAATCGCACGGGCCTGCCGCGAAAACGGATGCGTCCTGCTCGGCGGGGAAACTGCTGAGATGCCAGATTTTTATCCAACGGGCGAATACGACCTCGCGGGATTTATCGTTGGTATCGTCGATAAGGCAAAGGTGATCGACGGCAAATCGATTGTGCCGGGCGACGTAGTTCTCGGCTTGCCCTCGACGGGCTTGCAGACAAACGGCTACTCGCTCGCACGCAAACTCTTCTTCGAGATCGGCGGATATAATATCGACGATCATGTCGAAGAGCTCGGCTCAACCATCGGCGAAGCGCTCCTCTCGACACACTCGTCGTTCCTGCCGCAACTCGACGGCCTTCTGGATTCAGGCCTGATCAAAGGCCTCGCCCACATCACCGGCGGCGGCTTTCTTGAAAACATCCCGCGCATTCTGCCCGAGGACGTCTCCGTCGAGATCAACCGCGGCACCTGGCCCGAGCCACCAATCTTCGGCCTGATGCAAAAGCTCGGAAACGTCGATGAGAAAGAGATGTTCCGGACATTCAATATGGGAATCGGGATGATCGTGATCTGTTCGGAAGGCGACAGGGACGAAATCGCAAATCGCGTGAAAAACTGTTATAAAATCGGCCGCGTTACGTCTGGAAACCAAATCGTAAAAATCTCCGACATCAGGCTATAGCAACGATTCTAACTTTTTCGAGCTTCGGGAACGTCTTGCGTGCAAGTGCGAAATAGATCGCTTGGTCGGTATGCTCGCCGTTGATGCCTTCCTTAATGATATTCGTGGTCAATTTATCGGGAACTTTCGCCAGGCTCTTGGCAAATGCGCTTATCTGGTCATTTCTGAATTTATTGGCGGTACGATAATGTTCGCCGCGATTTTTGCTGGCCGCACGTTGTTCCGGCGTAACCGTCTTGTCGCCTTTAAGGTTTTCGATTGCCTCGGCGTGAATTTCATTTATCGTATTTACATCGAGTTGTCCATTGGTCAGTTGATTCAAAGCATTCTTGAACTGACCGACGGTAGTGTTGCCGATGTTTTGACCGAGCGTGAGCGTCGCCCAATCCACAAGTTCAGTGGGAACGCTTTCGGAAACGGCCATTTCGAGCATTTCTTCAATGCTCACATCGGCATCATCGAACAAAACATAATTGTACGATCCTTCGCCTTTGCCACGAGATGTGCCGTCGAGATATTTGATGCCGCGAATGCCGAGGGATTTGAAGTAGTCGGAGGCTTTAGCCTGTCCACCTTTACGACCTTGCGAAAATTTCTGATAAATACCAGAACCCTGCCACTCGTCTTGAAGTGTCAACCCGGGGTATTTTTTCCGCAATTTGATTGCCTGATCTACCAATTCGTTCCATTTGGGACCGTTTCGTTCGCCCTTATCGCCTAAGCGGTCTAATTGCTTGTCAATAAAATTATATTCTTTTTGCACATCAGATGCGGGTGCTAGTGCCTTCCGCACCTTCTCGCTCTGCTCACTCAGCGGCTTGTCCCAGAGAAGGTACTCGTCTTGCTCCGGCTTGAGGTCAACGCGGTATTTGGCTCCAACTTTAGCGGCTTCGATGAGTTCTGGGGATGGATCGAACTTCTGAATAAAGTTCTTATAAAATACATTGTCGATAGCTTGTGCAGGGTAGTTAAATCCGAGCCAATCATTCGCATTTAACGCTTTGACCAGTTTACCGAGCTGTGGCGAGAGTTTGCCGTCTTGCTCCATTTGGATTACTTCGTCAATACTGGCATCGTCTGAAAACTCTGTACGAAACTGACCTCGCATTCGTGGAGCAAGTGCATTTTTATAGTAATTCGCAACACTTTCCGCTCCTGCGAAATAAAGTCCGTGCCCATACACCTGATTCCCTTCACCCGTGCCGATCTTCGAGATGTCGAACTTGTCGAATTTGTGCGGACTGCCATGCCACGCGACCATTTCCAAAACCGCTTCGCCATACTTCGCCTGAATAGCCGCGAGAATCTCGCTTTCCCGTGCTTTTAGTTCGAGAACAAGTGGTTTATTCGCGATGCGGGATTTTTTAGGCTTATCCGATGACAACCGCGTTACTTTCGCGCGGAGATTGCGGATAAGTTTCTTGGCGTCGGTCAGGTCTATTGCGAGTTTTACCGCCGTATCTGACGCGATGCGAGATGCTTCTTTTAACGCTTTCTGCTCCGCTTCAAGTTCCTTTATGTAGGTTTCAGCCTGCCGGAGTGCCGCATCGGATATACCATCCACCTGTGCTGATTCGCTCAAAGTCTGGGCGATCTCCACGGCCTTATCGAATTGATCCTGCGACAAGTCCTTGCCGGTTCGCTGTTTGGCTATTTTGGGCGGCGTATGCCCCTGCGGTCGCTGGATTGAACAGCGACACGATGGACATTGCCTGTACGGTTTGAGCGGCTTCGGTGACGAGCGGGACAAGTTTATCGGCTATCGCGTTCATCGCCGCAATATCACGATTCTTGCCTAGCTGATTCATGAGGTTCAACCCGACGGCGGCTGTGGCTCCGCTGTTCAGGTTATTGTCGGCGGCATTGTCGTTGAACCACTTGGTTGCTTCGTCAATTCCTTTGTCGAGCTGCGTGTCGGCGAATGCCTGCTGCTCCGCATTGGTCACGGAAGTATAGGTGCGATCCTCCAGCGGGATGTTCGCTTTGTTGCGGAGAGATTTCGGAGTCTGGCTTAGCTTTGTTTCTCCACCGGGCTTGAACTCGTCGGATGGGGCAGCCTGCCCACCCTCTACCCTTTCGGCGGCAGGCCCAGTATCGCTGCTATCTGATCGCGGCGCTCTTGTTCGCTGAGGCTCTGGTTCTCGCTCGCTAACAGCACTTTCTGCTTCCTGCTTACGAGCTTCCGCGTTTCTTTGATCCGCTTCGCTAATTCGTTGCGTGAAATAGGCAGTGGTAGCGTTAATTTTGGCATAATCGTTTAGGTTTACGTTTGGATTCGTAGCACGGTAATCATTAGCCCAATCCAGTATCGCGTCAATGATCGGTTCGTAATCTGCTACCGGATCAATACCGAGGTCGGTGAAGTTTCCGGCCATCAGTTTATCAGCAAACTCTATCGCCTGACGAGCTTTCGGCTGATTTCTGTAATTTCTGCCAACGGTGCTTTTCTTGAACAGGTCACTCTCCGTTGTACGCTTTATCCACTCTTTGCTCTGAGTCTGCTCTATATGCTCCGTAACCGCCTGTGCAAAGCGTATGGAGTGAACAAGTTCCTCACCTACCGCAGCCTCGACGAGTGCGAATGCAAGTGCCTTTCCGTTCGTCGTCTGCGCCGCCGCTTCAATCGAGCCGATGTAGCGCCGCATCGCAATCTTCTCTGCCGGTGTCAGTGGTTCGGTTTCGAGATACTCCTTCAACACGTTCTTGAGTTTCGTAATATCCTTTGCACCGATGGTTATTCCGAGTGAGGTCATTTCACGACCAAACGCCTCCTCAAGGAACTGCATCGTGAGTCCGTAGGCTTCGAGGTTGTCAAATTTGATGAGGTTGCCGTCCTGCGTGTATCGTGCCGCCTTTGCGAGTTCGCCCGTGTCGCGATGCTTTACCGCAGACATATCCTGAGTCGCGGCCATTTCGAGGGTGTTGGGGTTGTCGCTCTCGTATGATCCGCGATTACCCGTGGCTGATTTAAGTTGGGTGTTGCGAAGCACCATGTAAGAGTCGCCTGCCCCCTCTTGTTCATTGTGGTAGACGAGACCGTCATATCCCTTCCCTTCCAACAGGTCGCGAAGCACCGGAAACGCTTTGCTACGATTGCCCGCTGTTTTAACGGTCTCGACATCCGATAGGCTAAAGATGCCCTGGGTTTCAAGTTCACGGGCGAGTTTATTCACGCTGAACGTGTTAATATCTCCGACCCTGGCTGGGTTTTGGATAGAAGCGTACAAGGGCATGACACGTCCGCCTTGTCGATTCCCGATTCGCTCCTCGGCCTGTTGAAGGGTACCGACGTGTGTGCCTTCGCCCGTGATTCGGAACGAATCAAAATCTTCCACAGATGCGGTTGCGTGCTTAACCACCAACGGCTCGCCGTTCTCGTCCACGACCTTTGAAACGTCTTTTTCGTTGACATTGAAGATATTTTGTAAGAGACTACGAATGGCTCCGGCTTCTCCGTTAAGCGCAACATTCTTGTTGGCCGATGCTTCGGTCTTGAAGGAAGTTCGGAGCCTTTCCCTCAATACAACCTCGTGCAGATAGAACCTATTTCGGTTCACGTCTCTTAATACTATCGCGACAGCTACGTAGTTCTTGCCGCCTATCGCAATCGGAGCTCCGATCGTTACGCTGTCTTGGTTTCTACCTTTCCAGTTCGACTGAGCATCTAGGTAGATGCCGTCACGGATCAACGCAGGCACAGCAGCAAAGGCGGCGGCCTTATCACGTCCCAATCCGTGCGACAGACTATCTCGAACACTCTGTTTGTTTAATACAACTTCACCTAGACCAGGTTTAGTAACGCTTCCGCCGTGCTCCGACTGATACCAAGCAGTGACCTTCTCGGTTAACGGAACGCCGTCTGACTTAAATTCATCGCCAGTTAGCGAAACGACAGGGCGACCCCCCAAAAATGCCTTGTGGAAAGCTCGAATCCAATCGCCAAAATATTTCTTAAACGCCGGAGTGCGAACCGTCTGCCATTGCACCTTGTTGAGATTCGACGGCTTGCCGTTTGGTGCGGCGAGTTGGGTGTCGCTGCCCTTCACATACACGAGAGGCACCGCATCACGCTCCTTGCGGAACGCTTCGGTGTCGAACTCCGATGCAGCCATTTCGAGCTGGTTGTCGTCGGGTTGGAGAAGTGAATCGTTTATTTGCTTTTCGGCTATTGAAAACGGTTGATATAGTTCTTCCGATGCCATTTTTGGCACGGCATCAATAACGTACACCGTGCCGTTTGCGTCTTTTAAGACGTTCCCTGCGTGCAGGTCGTGGACTTGATACAGGTCGTTAGAATAGGATTCGCGTTCTGTGCGCTCAAAGCCTTTCGATTTCATTAAAGCGTCTGCGTCGGCCTGATTCTTTAGGTTGACGGGATCAAAATACTGCTGCGTGACGATGAAACGAAACTTGCCGTCACCATCGCGGGTAAAGCCCATCAACTCGTAATGCGATTCGGGGAAAAGATGGTTAAAAAGAGAGATGCGATTGTCGAGAAACTTCTGCGGTGTGAGCCCTTTATCAATGTGTCTAAAGTCAACGATCTTGGCAACGCGGGTTTCATCCTTACGATAAACAAATGCCTCGCCGCCACGCCCTATTACTTTGGCACTACGGAAAAACTTATTGTAGTCAAACCAAATGCTTTCGCGTTTAGCGTAGTTCTCTAGGATTCGTTCTTGTCGTTTGACGGTATCGGAGTGCGAATCCACCCCTGAGCGGCCTGCTGCTGATGCCTCTTGATGCCTTCTGCCATCTGCCGCAAGGAGAATTGACGCTTCGACATTTCTTTTGCCCCCTGCAATCCGGCCTCGCTCCCCTTCTGGATCAAGACGGACAATCGTTTGCTCTCCGCTAAGAATTCTTCCCGCGACATCTTTGACTGTTTCATAATTTATACTTCCGTTCTCATTGTACAGCGTATCGAGAACGTTCCCTTCATCCGTTGTCATTTCGAGCGTGGAGTCCGCGTCCGTACCTACCGTTTCTACAAAGCGTTTGGCATCTTTTAGATTAGTGAAGGTTTCACTGTTCGAGATTGCTTTGAGGTCTGGTGTTAGATAATAAGCATGAAAACCATCTGGTTTCTCGTTAATTGTTCCACCGGGCTTATTCTCAGTAGTGCGAAATTCGTGTAATGTGCGAGGATTTGTTGGTGTTCCTAAATCATCCGAACGCCAAGTGCCTGCGACGAGCGTCGCCGTTCTGTGCTTGATGCGGGATATGGCAGTCCCAGCGTTAATCAGCAAAGACGGAGAGGCTGGCAGTCCTAAATCGTCTTTGCTAAACAAATCTTTCTGAGATTCGCCTAGCTGTTTTGCACGTAGCGTCTTGTACGCATCGTTTACGTTTTCTGCTAAGTCTGCATTATCATCATCCTTCCAATCAGTATCGCTCTCAGGCTGAGACTCAGCTTGTGCAACAATGTCTTTTGCTATTTTAGGAGACAGACCAAACACTCGAACTAAGTCGATAGGTAAATGTTTGGGATTAAATTCATCACGAGAATTTAGCTTTTGCCGGGCATAGAGCAGTGCCGCGTCCTTATCGCCTTTCATCATTGGCTTGGACTTGGCAAGTGATTTAGACCCAGGGCTGCCTTGGTCGTATTTTTCAGCTAAATCAGGATATTCCTCCAAGACACTGTGAGGCACAGACTCACCCGCTTTTAATGCTTTTATAACTGCCGTGCGATGAAGTTTGCTTGCCCGCTGATTATAATCCGCAAGATTCTTGAATCGTTTAGGTGTGCGCGTTTCCACGCCCGCTGACGATGTTTTCACCTCGCCCAACGCTTCGCCGTTTCGTTCTGATAAGGTAACGCCAAACGGTGAGAAATCAGGGGCGAGTTGCGATAGCGGGACTTCCCAGACACGCCGCAATCTGCGCGACTTATTGCCATCGCTCGTCTTAGCTGTTGGTTCGGCGGCGGATTTATCGGCAACGATTTTCGCCTCACCCTTTCCAAACACGACCGTGCTCTTGCCATCCTTCGTGGTCACAATGGTCGCAACCGACTTCAAGCAGGCGATCATTTCATTAGCCCTGCCGCAGTCAGCATTTTTTTCATAACGCGCGGCGGGCCGGTCAAGCTCTGTGCTTGACTGCGGCTTTCATAGCTGATTTGTTGGGCGGCGTTCTACGGCTTACTCCTCTTCACAGGGTTTAACTTTTTTTACATTACCCGTGAACGTGAAACTTTCAACTGTATTTTCGCCATTGTCCTCAACAGTATATTTAACAATGTATTCTGCGCCAATCTTCTCCCTGTTTTTCTTGAGTCCGCGTGTTGGAACAACATAACTATATTCAAATTCAAACACCGCGCTCGGTGTCCGAAAAGCTCTAAATCCTAGACCGCTTCCACCACCTTGATTGCACAGTAAACCCGTGATGGTTTTGATTTTGGACTTGTTCGGTTTTAAGGGAGTTTTCTCTACGAGTTCGTCAACATTGGACGGTAGAGAAAATTGGTAGGTAAAATTTCCTGTGCTTGAATCATTTGCTCTCAATGATGTCCATTCTCTTAACCTAGAAGGCAAAATTTCATAATCTTTCAGCTTGGAATATATACTCACAGAATTAACCTCAAAAAGTGCTGCGTGAACGTTTCCATTATACAATTCAATAATAATTATACCGCTCTTTTGGTCGCATTCGTGCGGCGCACAGCCCTCAATTACAAGGTTTCCGTCAATTAAATTTATATCTCCTCTTACGGTTATATAATGATTAAGAACGCTACGTTTTTTGCCAAGAAGATTAGCTAATTGAGTTTTCACTATTGGAGTGTTAAGGACTGTTTCAACAGAATCAGTTCCGGCATAACGCTTTAGTGCGTCCAACTTAACGCTCTGTTTTTGAGCCACAGCGAAATGTGCCGAAATTAAAACACAAACTAGCGACAAAATTATTTTTGCAATGCATCTTGACATAGTTTTTTATCTTTCATTTAACATCGGGGCAAACGCGAAGCCGCCCAACGGCTGAATTCACGCGGGCGAAACACGCCAGCAACAACATAACAGAAACCAATAAACGTTGATAAGAGGCAAGCTGTTTCGTCTCGCGTGCAATGATTTGTTAGGCGATTCCACGTCTACAGCTCGGTATTACGAAAGAGATCTGGATGTGCCCTGGTTTGTTCAATCTTCTCAAAAAGTTGGTCTAAGGTAACTTCGCCAATAACGTCTACAGTCCCACAGCCTTTAATCTCCATCGAATGTCCGTTGATAAGGTCGATTGAGTGCTGATCACCCTCCGTCAGATACGTTACCGGATTGGGGACGAATGCTTGAAGGGCAAACCGCAAATAATCCTCGTCTTGCTCTTGCACCGCCCGTGCGAGTCGGTTCTGGTCAACATGAGCATTTCCGGGATTGCGCATAGTGAATGTGAGGGCTCCGTGACTCAACGCTTCCAATTCCCAGGCGCGTTCGTCATGCAGCGCCGCCGCGAAGCCATCAATAAGAAGATAGTGACTTGCATGAAACCGGTGAAGAAGTAGCTTGGCAAGGGTTATTCCAGAAAAGCAACTGTCAAGTACAACCGCAAGACGCAGGCTCGTCTCTTCACGCGTCCAAGTACATTCCGCTATTGTCTCGGCGATCTCATCCGCCGAAAGTTCTGCGTCCGCCAGAACCAATTCCCCGCCGTCTGCCCCGTGACCAGCGAAGGCGAAATTGATCTGCCCGCCATTCCATCCTCGTTCACCCTTATAGTGGCGAAGAAAGTCTCCCGCCTCGGCAACTGCAGCAACAACATCGGCCCGTGTTGGGTTCTCCAGAAGAATGACGTGATGCTGCAGAGAATCCGTGTTGCGGAACTCCTCAGCCCAGTACTGTGCATCTGACAACACGTGATGGAGCGATGCTCCATCACGTGATCTGCGGAAACCGGCTGGACCACTACGGATTTCGCCGTCCAGTGGACCCTCACACGCGATAACAATACTAGCCTGAAAGTTATAATCTGGTTTGGGCACTTGTCTCCAGTAAAAAAAGCAACACGTAGTCCTACCTCCTCGTGCATCGATCAGAACGGAGCCTGTTCAAGAGCGCCGAACTACTGATTAGCACCGGTCGCAGTTGATAAAATGGCGAATTCTGCGTAATTGTCAACGACAATCAGAAGATCTCGAAATGAACTTTTTTACCCAAAGCGTGTGCATACTTATGCACAGAGTTGATAGACGGATATCTTCTGCGTGGTTTTCTGTGCGTGAGATCGCAGATTTTTTGGTTCCCTTTTTTTTGGCGCTACTTCTTCCTGGGTCAGCTCGGGCTGTTCTCGGACAAGCTGTAGCAGGATTCCGATCTTGAAATTCTCGTAGCCTTCGGCAAACGTTCGATCCCATTTCTTTTCTCGATATATTTTTCACGTCGCCCAATTAGTAATGATATCTCGCCTGCAAAAACTCGATCCGATCATCATGCACCCGGTAAACGACGCGGTGTTCCTTCGTTATTCGACGCGACCATGTGCCGGGAGCTTTGTGCTTTAGAGGCTCTGGTTTGCCCAAACCGGAGAAGGGTTCGCGCGCAATGGCCTCCAGCAGGTCGAGCACCTTCAGGAGCAATTTTCGATCGATCTCGGCCCAATAGCGAAGGTCATCGCGGAACACGTCACTTAGTACGACCGCGCGTTTTGGTTGTGATGATGGGCTTTTCTGCACCGAATTCCTTTCGCAGCTGTTCGATGGTGGTCACCTCTCCGCCGCCTGCCTCAACCTGCTTGATAGCGCTCATTAACCTTTCAGCGTTCTTCGGCGAACGAAAAAGATAGTCGGTCTCCATCATGCTGGAGAGTTCGTCGGCGTCGATCATGGCGACTTTCTTGTGGCCGCGGCGCGTGATCACAACAACCTCGCAATCATCCGTGACTTGATCCATCAAGCTGGCTAAATTGCCTCGGGCCTCGCTGTAGCTAACTTCTAATGACATACTCACCTCTAAACTGTACAATACTCCTGTACGCCGTAACAGTCAATGAAATTAGGCATTCTCATTTCCGGGCGCGGGTCGAATATGGTGGCACTCGTGGATGCGGTCGAGAGCGGTGAGATCTCGAATTCCGAGGTCGTAGTTGTCATCAGCGACAGAAGCGATGCGGCTGGACTCGCGAAAGCTGAGGAGCGCGCCGTCGAGACGCTTGTCATTGAGCGGATGGGCCGGAAGCGTGCCGAGCATGACGGCGAGATTGCGGTGGAATTAAAAGCGAGAGGTGTCGAGCTGGTTTGTCTGGCTGGATTTATGCGACGGCTCTCGCCGGATTTCGTCGCGGCGTTTCCTCGGCGAATATTGAACATACATCCGAGCCTGTTGCCGGCTTTTAAGGGCGTCGATGCGCAACGGCAAGCCCTCGAGGCCGGCGTCGAGACGACGGGCTGCACCGTCCACTACGTCGATGAACATCTCGATAACGGCGACGTCATCCTGCAACGCGAAGTCCCCGTTCTACCCAACGACACTGTCGAAACGCTTTCGAATCGCATCCTTCACGAAGAGCATATTGCCTACGTCGACGCCGTCAGGAAGATCGTCGTGTCCGGCTAGGAAGTCTTGCCGCCGAAGACACAAAAAGGCACGAACAAGAATTTCTCCTCGCTCGTGCCCATTCGTGTAATTCGTGGCTAACTTTCTTAAACGCCTGAAAGCACGTTGCTCAGCAGAACCGAGATCAGATCGGCGGTTCCGTTCGACCGTTGATCGTAGATATCGCCGCCGAAGTTCGGGTCGTTATATTCTATGTCGTTGTAGCCCACATCACTGTATCCCACATTGTTGTAGCCCATGTCGCCAAAGCCCGAGTCGCTGCCGAGTACCGAATTGCTTACGATACTCGACAGAAAGTTATTCCCGCCCGTGTACTGCTGGATTATCGCTGCCAACGGCAAAGCCTGCAGAATCCTGCCGATGCCAGAGCCGTTGCTGCGCGAATACCTATTGTCGTTATAAGCGTCGCTAAACATCGGCGAATAGCCCGGTGAATAATACTGCTGCCCTTGGTACTGCGGCTGCGCATAGCGCGGCGAGTAGGTGTAGTTTGGCTGATACTGCCCAGCGTTTCCGCGATTGGGAATCAGCCGCTCGAGCCCGCCCAGGCGTCCACCGCCCAGAAGGCCTCCTATCACAGTCTGTAGAAGTTGCTGCTTGATGCCGGATCGTCGCGGCTGATATACGTTGTCGTTGTAAACGTTTCCGTTGTTGTAATTGTAATGGCCGTCGCTATATCGACGCTGCTCGCGGTCATATCGCTTTTGTTCTTTGCGGACTTCCTTATACCGCTTCCTCTCGTCGTTGCGCCGGTGTCGCTCCGCACTGACTCGCTGTCCGTGATTTCGGTAGTCCTGGTCCGAACCTGGGAACCACTGTGTCCAGGTCTGCGGCACCTGATAAACCTGACGATTATCCCCGCGACGCGAGCGCCGATCGTCATTCCATCGCTGGTCTCGCGAGCCGCGATCATCATCGTCGCCGCGCTGTCGGCCCCATGATCCACGATCGTCCCTACGCTCGCCGCGATCGTCATCGCCGCCTTTCCGGCCATGCCCGCGTCCGCCTTTGTCTTTGTGTTTGTCTTTGTGTTTGTCTTGGTGTTTGACCTTGCCTTTATCATCGTCATCGCCGACCAACGCGTAACCTGAATTTGCAGCACTCGACGCGGCCGCCGCCGACGAATTTGACGGAAATACAGACACCGCCATCACCGCGAGCAGTCCCCAGAATGTCACTCTCTTAATTTCGCTTACGATCATAAATCCTCCGATAAATGCGATTTTCTACTAATGTTGGTCGCAATCAGCGTTCCAAACCGCAAACCCCGCGATATGACCGGACGAGGGGATTTTAAGGTCGGATATAGGGCGTAAATCGCTCATATGGGTTGCAAGTGTGAGTTGGGGTGCAAGATTTGGCTGAATTGTTTTGACAGACTCCATCGAATTCCCGTAAACTCTAGGTTTTCACTTTTCAAGTGGAAGTAGATGGAGATCGAGTATGCCGAAGAGAACATATCAACCGAACAACCGCCGCCGCGCGAAGAAGCACGGCTTCAGGGCGAGGATGGCGACAAAGAACGGCCGCGCAGTGATCAAACGCCGCCGAGCGAAGGGCCGCAAACGCCTGACGGTTCATCATTATTAGGTTTTGCCTTACCCAAGGAAGCTCGGATCGCGAAACGCGCCGAGTTTCTTCGCGTTTACGAGCAGGGCAAGCGTATCGAAGGCCGTTTTATGACGGTCTTTATTTTGCCCAATGAGAAATCGCTTCATCGCCTCGGTGTCACGGCGACGAAAAAGGGGATCGGCAAGGCGCACGACCGCGTTAGGGCCAAACGCCTGCTGCGTGAAAGCTTTCGATTGAGTGCCGCAGAGCTTGCCGGCGTCGCGACAAAGTTCGACTGGGTGATAAACGCACGCCGGAGCATTCTAAAGGTAAAGCTCGAGGCACCGCTCGCGGAGTTTAAGAAAATAGTCGCCCAGGTTGCTGGCCGTTCGGAAGCGATGCCGGCGAAATGACGCGAATTAAAGACGGACGCATTCCTTTCGTGTATTTCGCGTGTTTCGCGGGCACATGTCTCAATGAGATTTCTCGTTCTCGACATATTGACCGTTTACAAAATGGCGGTCTCGCCGTTTTTGCCGCCGGCGTGTAGGTTTGAGCCGACGTGCAGCGAGTATGCCCGCGATGCGATCGCTAAATACGGTGCGATTCGCGGAACGTGGCTCGCGGTGAGACGTATCTTACGATGTCAGCCCTTTTGCCAAGGTGGTCATGATCCGGTTCGATAGGCTGCGCGTTTTTCATGGATAATCAAAGCAATAATCCTAACCAGGGCCGATTTCTGATGGCGATGGTGCTCGCGATGGGAGTGCTCTTTGGCTGGCAGTATTTTTTTGCGCCAAAGCCGCCTCCGGTCGATAACACAAACGCGAACACCGCGCTTGCCCAAGCGACGCCGGCGGCGGCGCCAGTAGCAACGCCGCAAACCAGTGAGGTTGCCGCATCACCTGCAACCGAAGCTCCGCGACGTGAGATTACGATCAGGAGCTCGCTCTACGAAGTAAAGATCGACTCGAAGGGCGCGCTAGCGACGAGCTGGATTATCCTCAAGAACAAGTCAGACGACACCGAGTTGCCGATCTATGGCGACGGATCAACGGCCTCGAATCAGAAACCGCTGCAGCTGATCTCGCCGAGAGCTCTCGAGCAAAGCCCGCGTGAGATCCCATTCAGATTGATGACCGGCGACGCTGCAACGGATTTGATCGTCAACGATAGCAGTTATGCAGTCGAGGGGGCGGATTCGGACGTAATTGAGCTCGCCGGAAATGAGACCCGAACCGTTGAATTCGTTCACCGCCAGGATGCGATGTTGGCGGGCTCAGCACAGCCCGTCGAGATCCGCAAAAAGTTTACTTTCGCAGCTGACAGCTACGTGAGCGACCTGGCAATTGCGTTCACGCGTAACGGCGCACCGGTGCCAAACGTTAAGCTCGCGATCGGCGCGTCAATCGGCGACCACGCGATCAATCATCACACGCTTTACCACACCGAATCGGAAGCCGTCGTCGCAAAAGACGATGACATCTCGCGCTATTGGGGCTACTACTCCTTTGAATACGACGCGGCAGGAAAGTCGCAACTCGCGGACAGGGGCACGATCGACTGGGTCGCGATGAGCGATGCGTATTTTGCGATGGCCGCGATACCGGCGACGCCCGTCCAATCGGCAGATTATAGGTCGACGCGATACGACGTCGATATCGAGCCCGTCTATGACAGCATCGTCAATTGGGTAATCCGCAGCCCGAAAAAGACCGAGACGCGGCATCTCTTGACGGCCTACATGCCCGTCGCGACGGACGGGGCCGTGACAAAGATCTTTACGGGGCCAAAGGATTACGACCTGCTAAAGGGCCTGAGCGACGAGATGAGAGCCGCCGACGGCCGTACGGTCTCGATCGTCGATCTGATTAATTTTAGTAACTATTGGTGGCTACGCTGGATGACAAAGCCGCTGTCGATCCCGATCCTGCACGCGCTTAGCTTCTTTAATTCGATTCTGGGTAACTACGGCGCCGCGATCATCGTATTCACGTTCCTGTTCTATTCGCTGCTGTTCCCGCTCAGGTGGAAACAGTCGAAATCCTTTAAGAAAGCGGCCGGCAACGCGCCGAAGATGAAGGAAATTCAGGAACGATTGAAAGAGCTGCAGAAGAAGGGCGTCCCGAATGACGACCCTCGCATGCGCGCCATCCAGATGGAGCAGCTCAAGATGACGAAGGACGCTCTGCCTATCGGCGGATGCCTCCCGATGCTGCTGCAGTTCCCGCTGCTCATTGCCTTTTATACGGCGATCACGATCGCAGTTGATGTCCGACAGGCGCATTTCCTATGGCTGCCCGACCTTTCGGCAGGCGACCCGTGGCACATCCTAGAATTTGCCTTCGCATTCTCGATGATCCTGTCGATGAAGTTCACGCCGCAAGGCGCGACCATCACGCCGGAGCAGCAGATGCAGCAGAAGATGATGACTTATCTGATGCCGGTAATGATGCTGTGGGTGATGTGGGCTGCCCCATCGGGCCTTTTGCTATACTGGTTTTTCGGCAACATTGTGAGTTTTGGCCAGCAGATGGTCATCAATCATTTTAATAAAACGAATACTCCTCCGGGCACCGAAGTGGTCGACTCCGTGCCGAAGAATGCTAAGAAGGTCAAGGCGAAACCAAAACTCAGAACGGCATGAACGCTGCTTGTGACATCGCAACAGAATTTCTGTCGGGCCTCGTAGCCGATTTGAAATTCGATCTAACGGTCGACTCGATGTGGACCGACGACGGCTGCGTCTTAAACCTCAGCGGTGAGGACGCTCATTTTGCTCTCGCGGAGAACGGCGAGTTGCTGGATGCTTTTGAAGTCCTGCTCTTCCAGGCCTACGGCCGCGAAATCGATAGGGAACATCGTTTTATCGTCGATGCTGAGGGTTTTCGTCAGACACGCAAAGCGGAGCTCCACGCGATGGCTAAATTCGCCGCCGACCAAGTCCGCAAGAACGGCCGTTCCTTCACCTTCGGCGTCCTAAATTCAACCGAACGCCGCATCATCCACATGTCGCTGCAAAAAGAGGAAGATCTCTTTACGGAGTCGGTCGGCGATGGCCGCGATCGAAGGCTTCAGGTGCGACTGCAATAGCTCAAGGCTCGACGCTAAAGCTTTCGAATCCGAACGTCGCTCCCGATTTCACGAACATGAATGTCAGACCCTATCGTCGCACTCGCAACACCGACAGGCCGCAGCGGTATCGGTGTGATTCGATTGAGCGGCAACGACGCACTGTCTATTGCGGGTAAGTTGACGAACGACGCGGCGTTTTCCCCCGCACCTAGAATCGCCTATCTAAAACAGCTCATCGATCCGGTGCTCGGCGATGTGATCGATGAGGCGATAGTCACCTTTTTCGAAGGGCCGCATTCGTTTACAGGCGAAGACGTCGTCGAAATAAGTTGTCACGGTTCGCCGGTTGTTTTGCGCCGGGTGATTGATATCTGTTTATCGCTGGACGCGCGGCTGGCAGACCCCGGCGAGTTTTCGTTGCGTGCCTTGGCGAATGGACGGATGAACCTGGCCGAGGCCGAGGCCATTCGGGATTTGATCGACGCCCAAAGTACGGCTGCCGCGAGGCAGGCCGTACGTCAAATGAGCGGCGAGCTGTCGCTTTCGCTGCAGCCCGTAAAAGATGATCTGCTTGACGCAATCGTCGTACTGGAGTCGGCCCTCGAGTTTGTCGAGGACGACTTGCCCACCGTCGAGAACGAAAAACTACAGCGGAAACTCGCGCAAACCGCCGAAGAGCTCCGCGCGATAGCCAATACCTACAAATCGGGGCACCTGATACGTGAGGGCCTGCGCGTTGCGATTGTCGGCCGCCCCAATGTCGGCAAATCGAGTCTCTTCAACGCCTTGGTCGGGTCAGACCGTGCAATCATAACGGACATCGCAGGCACGACTCGCGACCAAATTCACGAAAGATTTACGATCGGAGACATCCCGATTTCGCTTATCGACACGGCAGGCCTTAGAGAAACCACCGATGTCGTCGAGAGTATCGGCGTGGGGCGTGCAAAGGCCACGATGGCCGATTCGGATCTTGTGATCGTAATGTTGGATGCAAGCGAGCCCGCCGCCGAGGAGGATCGCGCGATAATCGACTCAGTTGAAGGCTTAAATTTCATTGTTGCCGCGAACAAGGTCGACAAGGTGCAGAATCGCCAACTGGCGGGCGTGCAATCCCTTATCGAAACGGTTCTGATATCTGCAAAGACGGGTGAGGGCCTCGACGATCTTCGAGCTGCGATGATCCGGCCATTTTCCACCGACGACGCCTCTGCGACTGGCTTTCTGATTACCGACGCACGGCACTACGATCTTTTCGTCAGGGCAGGCGCCGAGCTCGAGCAGTCGATCGGGCAGCTGCAAGAGAAGTTAAGCGAAGAGATCGTCCTGATTGGCCTCCACAATGCATTGCGGTACCTCGGCGAGGTGACCGGAGAGACGACAACAGAAGATATGCTGACGCGAATTTTCTCGACGTTTTGCATCGGGAAATAAAGACTTTCATGCCGGAAAATGCACTGCCCGCCATTTCCACGCTGGCTTGGACGGCTTCCGCGCCAGTGTTATCAGCCTTTACGCCGGCGTTATCAACTTTCACTCCAGCGTGGACCATCTTCACGCCAGCGTTGACGGCTTCCACTCTAGCGTGGAGTAGCTTCACGACAGCGTTGACGGCTTCCACGCTGGCGTATGCTGCTACCACGCCGTCGCATTCCGCATTGAAAAGAGCCCAGTCGCTACCGCTCCCGGTTCTGACCTGCTGCCAACTGCCTGCTGCCTGCTCCCGCTAAATATCCGTCCGCCGTCTCGGTCTCAGTGGCGCGGTAGTCGACGTGTTAAAATGACGCCGTGTTCGACGAAACTTTTGATGTGATCGTGATTGGTGCGGGGCATGCCGGCTGCGAGGCGGCCTCGGCCTCCGCTCGAATGGGAGCCCGAACTGCGCTCGTTACGATTAATTTAGACCTGATTGGCCAGATGTCGTGTAATCCGGCGGTCGGCGGGATTGCAAAGGGCCACGTAGTACGAGAAATCGACGCCCTCGGCGGGATTATGGGACGGCTGATTGATCGTGCGGGTATTCAATTTCGCCTGCTCAATCGTTCCCGCGGTCCCGCTGTCCAATCACCACGGGCCCAGGCCGACCGATCGCTTTATCGCATCGAGATGCGGAAGGTGCTCGAGGCAACTAGCGATCTGCATTTACGTCAAGGTGTCGTCACGGATCTAATTGTTGAGAACAATAGAGTTACAGGTGTACAATTACAAGATTCACGCCGTTTGGGGGCGACCTCGGTAGTTGTCGCCACCGGAACTTTTCTAAACGGAAAAATCCATACGGGTGAGCAAACGTTCTCAGCCGGACGTGCTGGCGAACCTGCATCAATCGAGCTCGCAGATTCGCTAAAGAGGCGCGGCTTTCCTGTCGGCCGCCTTAAGACTGGCACTCCGCCGCGTCTGGACGGCCGGACGATAGATTGGGGTGCTTTCACACCACAGGCACCCGATGAGCGACCGGTCCCCTTCTCTTTCTCAACTGACAAGATCGAGCAAGATCAAATTCAGTGCTTTATCGGGTTTACGTCCTCGGCAGTACACGATGTCATCCGCGAGAATATCCGGCGCTCGCCTCTTTACTCCGGAAAAATAAAGGGTGTCGGCCCAAGGTATTGCCCATCGATTGAGGACAAAGTTGTAAAGTTCGGCGACAAAGACCGTCATCAACTCTTCCTCGAACCAGAAGGAACCGACACAAACGAAGTTTATCTCAACGGGTTTTCGACGTCGCTCCCCTCAGATCTTCAAGTTCAGTTGCTTAGGATGATCGAGGGTTTTGAGAAAGTACAGATTATACGTCCCGGATATGCGATCGAGTACGACTTTATCGATCCGAGAGAGCTCCGACCTACCATGGAGTCGACGAGGCTCAAGGGTTTGTTTCTTGCCGGCCAGATAAACGGCACAACGGGTTACGAAGAAGCCGCCTGCCAAGGACTGCTCGCCGGGATAAACGCGGCGTCTGCGGTTCAAAATCGAAGGGCGTTTGTTCTTGGACGGGACGAAGCATATATCGGCGTTCTTGCGGATGACCTTATTCGGCACGGAGTCGATGAACCGTATCGTCTCTTTACCTCACGTGCTGAGGCTCGGTTAACGCTTCGGCACGACAATGCGGATGCCCGGCTTTCCCCTAAGGGTAAGGAAATAGGGCTTGTCGGGGACCTCGAATGGGAACGCTTTAATAGAAAACAGGAGCGTCTCGCTACGTTGCGCTCCGCCTTGGTGAATACACGCTATTCGCGATCAACCGCCGAGTACTCGGCGGTATCAGAAATTACGGGAGCGAATCTTGGCGATTCGTTTACGCTCTCACAGCTAGCAATGCGTGCGGGCGTCAGTACAGATCTGGTGATGCGATTATTGCCGGACGACACGCTTGACGGAATCAAGCCGGAAGAATTTGACACCGTTCTTGCCGATTCGATGTACAGCGGATACATTTCGAAGCAGCAAGCTGCGACGGAGCGAATAAACCACCACGATTCCCTGAAAGTACCGTCTAGCCTACATTTTCAGTCGATTGGCGGCCTCTCCAACGAAATGGTGGAGCGTCTCAATCGCGCACAGCCGCGGAATTTTGCTCAGGTTAAGGCAATTCCCGGCCTCACGCCGGCGGCAATTTCCTCTATCCTCGTACACCTTACTGCCCGAAACTCCGCAGCATCCTAGATTGTGGTACGTACCACATTTGATGATCCGGCTGTGCTACGTACCACAATTGTCAATTTAACTTCGGCACTCGCTGTGTTATCTTCATAGTTCGCCAAAATGGGTAAAATAATCGCAATCGCGAATCAGAAAGGCGGTGTGGGTAAAACCACAACCGCGATAAATCTTGCCGCCGCTCTTGCAGGCGAGGGCCGAAAAGTGTTGCTTGTCGATGCTGATCCTCAAGCAAATGCGACATCAGGGTGCGGCATTCCTCGAGAAAACACTCGTAAAACCCTCTACGATGCCCTGGTCTCGAATTCGCCCACTAGGGAGTTGGTGCTTCCAACAGATGTGGCAATGTTATGGGTTCTACCGTCAAGTAAGAATCTCGCAGGAGCAGAAATTGAACTGGTTGACGCGGTCGCTCGAAATCACGCTCTTAAGCGTATATTGGATGAAATCCGAGATTATTTTCACTACATTATCATTGATTGCCCGCCCTCACTCGGAATTCTAACGATCAACGGGTTAACAGCCGCCGACTCGCTACTAGTACCGGTTCAGTGCGAATATTACGCTCTCGAAGGCGTGACCGAGCTCTTCGACACGCTGGCGCGTCTAAGACGAGAGCTCAATCCGGACCTGGCGGTCGAGGGCCTTTTGCTCACGATGTACGACTCATCTACGAATTTGTCCCCAGCGGTAGCTAAGGATCTGCGGGATTTTTATGGTTCACAAGTGCTCGAAACAGTTATTCCCCGTAATGTTCGCCTCGCGGAGGCTCCGAGCTTCGGGAAACCGATAATGCTTTATGATCCGAAGTCCCGGGGCGCAGATAGCTATATCAAACTTGGAAAGGAGATACTCAGCCATGCCTAGACAATCCCTCGGACGCGGTCTAAGCGCGCTGCTGGGCGACGAAACGCCGGCAAGCAGCGGTGAAACGTATCCAAACGAGATCGACATCGATTTGATCGATCCGAATCCTGAGCAGCCGCGGATCGAGTTTAACGAGACGCATCTGGAGGAACTCGCCGCGTCGATCCGGGCAAACGGTATTGTTCAGCCCATCTTGGTGCGGAGTCGTGGCGGTCGCTTTCAGATTGTGGCGGGCGAACGTAGGTGGCGGGCAGCACAAAGGGCGGAAATGCGGAAAGTTCCGGCTGTAGTGCAAGAAATAGCAGATGATAAATTGCTCGAAGTCGCACTCATCGAAAACATACAGCGCCAAGAGTTAAATCCAATAGAAGAGGCGAACGCCTACCGCAAACTCGTTGATAATATTGGACTTACGCAGGAGCAGCTTTCCGAACGAGTGGGCAAGGAGCGTTCCCTTATTGCGACAACAATGCGTTTGCTTCGCCTGCCGGACGATGTCCAGCGGCACATCGTCGAGGGAAAGCTGAGTCTCAGCCACGGAAGGGCATTGCTGTTAACAGAAGACCGGCGCGTTCAGCGGGTCGCGGCCAATATGGCTGTCGATCAGGCGATTTCCGTCAGAGCACTAGAATCACTAGTCAAGAGGCTCGCGAAGGACCGCGGCGTAACGAAGAACAAGGTTGAACGCGAAACAACGAAAGATCCGAACGTCAAGGCCGCCGAAACAAAGCTAATGCGTCATTTGAGTACGAACGTCAAAATCCATTCAGCCCGCAAGGGTAAAGGCGGCAAAATAGAGATTGAGTACTACGGAATTGAGGATCTCGATCGATTGTACAGTCTCTTAATGCAGCAATAAAAAGGTTTACAGTGTTTCTTCTCATTTTTGAATCGATCGGAACCCAGGAGCTTGTGCTCATCGGCATCGTGGCGCTCATGTTCCTCGGGCCTCGCAAGCTGCCTGAATATGCGAAGAAGATCGGTAGGCTGATGGCCGACTTTCGAAATACTACCAGCGACTTTAAGGAGACTTGGCAGCGGGAAGTGAATTTTGAGGAGGAGGCCAAGGCTCTTCGCTTCGATGATCTCGACGACGAACCACAGGCTTTACCAGCAACACAGACTGCGTCTGATAATCAGCTAGCCGAATCGAAGCCCGAGATTACGCCGATCGATAAAGAAGAATTTGAACGACGCGTTGCCTCGGTCCGGCCGAATAAACCGTCGGAAACCTCACCGACGGACGACAACGCTGGGGCCCTTCCCGCCGACGATAAGCGAAACTGGCTATAGATAGGAAATGACGGACGAGAAACCACGCGAAATCGAAGGGGCGCAGATGTCGTTTCTCGACCACATCGACGAACTGCGCAAGCGACTTGTCCGGAGCGTAATTATTGTCGTCATTGCGTTTACCTTCTGTTTTATAGTTTCGGACGAGATTTTTAGCTTTCTCTCCATTCCTATTCGGAGGGCACTCTCCGAGGCCGAGCGCCGCGACCTTCCGGTCAAGGGCCGAACCGGGGAGGAACGAATACTGCCGCTCACGGGAATGAAGGATGGGGACGCGGGCCTCTTCGTTTTCGATCGTGCAACAAAACTGGGGCCGAGCGTGATAGCCCCGGGAACTTCGGTTGCGTCGCGTGTCGCGAAAGATGCCGAGGGCGTGTCGGGTTTGTTTACCGACGAACCCATCGTTACGCCAAACGGGGTTATTCCGTCGGGAGTACGACTTCCCGCAAATTTAACTCAAGATACGGCAGACGAACCGACCGCGGATGAGCGCCTGACGGTCCATACGGCGCCAGAATCATTTACTTTGTTTGTAACCGTATCGCTCTATAGCGCAATCGCGCTATCGATTCCGTTTCTACTTTTTCAAATCTGGGCGTTCATTTCTCCGGCTCTCTACAAACATGAGCGCTCATATGTCACTCCATTCATTGGACTTTCGACGATATCGTTTGTCATCGGGGCAGCATTTGCGTACTACATTCTGTTTCCGCCGGCTCTCAATTACCTGCTGGGACTGGGTGAAGATTTTCGCCTGCTCCTGCGTGCCACGGATTATTTCGACTTTATAACGCTGATAATGCTCGCAATGGGCATAATCTTTCAAATGCCCGCCGTGACCTATGTCCTGGCTCGCATCGGATTAATTTCGGCCCAGATGCTTATAAAGAGTTGGAAGATCGCGCTTGTGGTGATCCTGATCGTCGCGGCGGTCGTCTCTCCCACCCAAGATATTCCTAATCTAATGCTCTTCGCAGCACCGATGATGGCGTTATACTTTATCTCCATCTTTATTGCGTGGCTTTTCGGAAAGCCCCGTGCGATCGCGGAACTGGCTTAGATACAACCTAGTTCTTATCTCGAAGCATCTTGAATAATTGAGGTTTGCGCTCTAAAATCAATAACTTGTCCGTTGACTTGCCCTGAAACCGTTTGGAGTTACCGCTTTATGTCGAAACCCAGTCTTTTTCGTTTATTCGCCCTCGCATTCATTGTCTTTGTCGTCTCGAGCGTCGCCGTTGTCGCGCAGCCAAAGAAAGGCGAAAAGAAAGCACCCAGCCAGGACATTTCCGAGAATTCGCGAAACGTCAGGCCGGAGGTAAAAGAGGTCTATAAAAAGTGGCTTAATAACGACGTCGAGTACATCATCACCAAAGAGGAGAAGCGGGCGTTCAATGCTTTGGTCACGGACGAGGAGCGTGAAAACTTCATCGAAAATTTCTGGCGCCGCCGTGATCCCAATCCCGACACTGAAGAGAACGAGTATCGCGAGGAATACTATGAGCGAATTGCATATGCTAATCAGCACTTCACGTCCGGCATCCCGGGATGGAAGACTGATCGCGGCCGCACCTATATCGCTTGGGGCAAGCCGGATTCCGTAGAATCTCATCCCGCGGGCGGCTCGTACGATCGTCCCAGCTGGGAAGGCGGCGGCTCCACGTCCACCTATCCTTTTGAGATCTGGTTTTACCGTCATCTCGAGAATGTAGGAGACGGCCTTGAGATCGAATTCGTCGATCCCACGAGTACAGGCGAGTACCGCTTTGCAAGAAACGCGAGCGAAAAGGATGCTCTAGCAATGGTTCCCGGGGCCGGCCCGACGACTCAGGAGCAGTTATTCGGCGGCGACAAGAGCGATCGGATACATGGCGGTTCCCAGGCGAATTACATGCGCGAGCAGGACTCGCCTTTCCGCAGGCTCGAAATACTCAACAACCTCTCGCGTCCGCCGTCGATACGCTTTAGCGACCTTCAGAGCTCGCTGACGGACTCGCCGGTAATCGACAACAACCCGCTGGATTTCGACATTCGCATCGACTATTTCCGACAGGCGGATGACCGCGTGATCACGACATTTACCGTGCAGACGAGCAATAAGGAACTGCAGTTTGAGGAAGTCGGCAATCTGCCGACCGCCAAGATGAATATCTTCGGGCGGATTACGGCTGTATCGGGCAAACGTTCGGGTGTCTTCGAGGATTCCGTAACGACGAATGCAACGGCAGAGGAGCTCGCCGCGGCTCGCGAGCGCCTGTCCGTTTATCAGAAAGCGATAGCCCTGACGCCCGGTACGTATAAGGTTGACGTGGTGGTCCGCGATGTAAGTACTGGCAACAAGGGCATTAGAAATCTCGGCTTCACGGTGCCGCGTTACGACGACAAAAAACTCTCGACCTCGACTCTCGTCCTCGCGAATAAACTTCGCCCGACGGATGAGCGCGACATCGGACAAATGTTTGTCGTCGGTGGCGCGAAAGTCGTGCCCAATCTGACCGGTTCATTCCAGCGCGGTCAGGATGTCGGAATTTACCTGCAGGTTTACAACGCGGGCATCGACCAGACGACGCTGCGTCCGGCTGTTGACGTCGAATACGTTTTGACGCGCGGCGGTAAGGAAGTGCTGCGGCAGAAGGAAGACTGGACGGGACTGAGCGACTCGGGACAGCGTTTGACTCTTGCCCGGCTGCTTCCGACGTCGAACGTTCCCGCGGGCGAATATGAGATTAGAATTCAGATCAAAGACCGTGTGAGCGGACAGATACTGGAGGACGATAAGCTCAAAACCTCGTTCAAAATTACTCAATAATCGACGGCGTTTTTGGATCGGCTGATATGGGTGCTGCATCTCAGGAGGGATGTGGCGCCCTTTTCGCGCACGGGCATTTCGCCTACCTTCTTCTTACCTGGATGATCGGCGCATTTTCCTTCTCGCTTGTGGCGAAAACCGACATGCCGTCACGGCTGTAGGTGATTGCCTCGCCCTGCCGACGCTTTCCAAGCGAAAATGCAATTGGCCGCTGAGTCCAAATCTCGTCGAAGTCCTGTGCACCCTTCGGAAGCGAGATCTCATAGGCCGCAGCATAATCGCAAACCACGAGCCGAGTCCCATCCGGCGCGATTGAACCGCCGGTGACCGATCCGCTGGGAATGGCCGGTACAGAAAAGGCCCCGAGACGGGTTGCGATCTGCGGCTGCTCGTCCCCGAATCCAGGAGCAAGCTTAAAGATCGCGGATGGAGATTCGAGACTCTTGATTAAGACGTAGATGTTGCCAGTCGTCGGGTGAACCATCAGCGTTTCGGCGTCGTGATTTGTGTCCGGATAACGGAACTCCAGTGTCTCGGCCGGTTCCGTGTCTGCTGCCGCATTCTTCGTGTCATTGCGGCGTTCGGGCAAAAAGACGGGCTCTTTAATTCTATAGACGCGGTGTCGCGTCCGCCGCAGGCCATCGGTATTGCCTATATCACCGATGTAGAGGTGACATGTCCCCGTCTCATCGCGACGAAGTGCTATATCCTCCCAGTCGGTTTGCATTGCGCCGTCGACCTTCCAGACGCCGAGCGTTTTTCCATTTACATCGACCGCGTAGATGAACGGGCCGTCGCCCGAGTCGTTGTGCGTCCAGAGCACTCCGTCTTGACATTGGGACGCGGCGAGGCCGCTGCTTTCGACAATTTCACTAGAAGCGATTTCGCCGACGACCCGAGGCTCGTCGTACGGTGATGCGTCTGCATCGATCTGCGGCTTGCGTCGCCCTCCATCGCAGGCCGAGAGTAGTATGACAATGGCCAGAAATTTAGCTATATTTATGAGCAACATTCCGTGCTTCACTATACCGCAGGGGCTGCGATGAACGCCGCGAACAAATCGCTGCGAACCGTCGTAAATTTCTTTTAGGGCAATCAATGATCGTTGGAACCGAATGGCTAATTGAGGCAACGCTTTGCGATGCAGATGCCCTACGCGACGAGGCCCGTTTGCGCACTCTGCTGGCTGGAGTGATGACTGATCTCGGACTAAAAGCGATTGGCGAAATCTGGCACAAATTTCCCGGCGACGGCGGCGTCACAGGTCTCATCGCACTCACGGAATCTCACCTTTCATGCCACACGTACCCTGAGCACGCCACAGCGACGTTTAATCTTTACTGCTGCCGGGCTCGCCCCGAATGGGACTGGGACCGCCATTTGAAGGCCGCGCTCGGCGCCGCCTCGGTGCGCATTACAAAGTTTCATAGAGGAGATCCGCAACCTCTGACCGCCGGAGGTGTCGCTTGAGCGTTCTGTCAGCTAATTGCCCGTCTTGCGCGGGCCCGCTCGAGTTTACGTCGGGCTCGACGATAGTGATCGTATGCCCGTTTTGCCGATCTGCAGTGTCGCGAACGGATAGGGGCCTAGAGGATCTTGGGAAAATCGCAGAGGTGGCTGTGAGCCAGTCGCCGCTGCGGGTCGGTTTAAAGGGCGTTTGGCGCGAGGTGCGATTCGAGCTCACCGGGCGTACGCAGAACAGGCATCAGTTGGGCGGGACTTGGGACGAATGGTATGCGACGTTCTCAAACGGTTGGGTAGGTTGGCTTGCCGAGGCCCAAGGCCGGTTTTACCTCACGTTTCATCAACCGCTCCCTGCGGACGCCACGCTTCCTGCCTTTGCGAGCCTTCAACTCGGCGAAACTGTTTCCGCTATACCAAACGACACGCCACTGATGGTTTACGAGCGGGGTACGGCAGAGGCGGTCGCAGCTGAGGGCGAGATTCCTTACGAGCTCAGGCCGGGCGAAAAGTTTGACTACGCTGATTTTTCGGGAAAAGGCGGGAGCTTTGCGACGATAGATTATGGCGAAGAGCCGCCGTGGGTTTTTGTAGGACGTCAAGTTAGTTTGGCGGAGATCGGGTTGGCCGATGCCCGCGCCGCGGAGCGGGAAAGTAGCCGTGTCACTACGGCAGCCTTGGGCTGCCCAAATTGTGCTGGGCCGCTCAGTCTAGTCGCGCCCGATAAAACCGAACGCGTCACGTGTCCAAATTGCGATTCGCTCCTCGACGTGATTCAGGGAAACCTTAGCTACCTGAAAGCCCTCGCCCCATCTGACGCCCCGGAGTTTACACTTTCGATCGGTAACGAGGGAACGTTCGCCGATGGCACGAAATACAAAATCATCGGCGCTATTTCGCGCAGCGTAACGATTGAAGGCATAAAGTATTACTGGCACGAATATTTGCTCTATAACGCGCCGATCGGCTTTCGTTGGCTCGTGCATTCAGACAATCACTGGAATTTTGTCGAGCCGATTAACGCCGCCGAGGTAGCCTCGTCGAATAACATCGCGGCAGGAACAAGCGCCATCTATAACGGGAAGCCGTTTAAAATTTTTCAGGACGCGGCCGCGACGGTTGAGTACGTTAAGGGCGAGTTTTATTGGCGCGTCGAACAAGGAGAAACTGTCCGAGCGACCGATTATGTCGCGGCGCCACTGATGCTTTCGCAGGAGTCATCGGCGAACGAGATCAACTGGTCGCTTGGACGATATCTGACAAATGCCGAGGTGGAAGAGGCGTTTGGTATAACGGACCTTGCAAAGCCGTGGGACGTCGCACCGAACCAGCCTTTCACAGGGGGCTTTTATTACACTTGGGGGCTGCTGCCGCTCGCAGGGTTGTTCCTCGTCGCGCTCCTGATGGTTCCGCTTGCCGGCTCGAGCGCAATCGTCCACCGTGAAAGCATAACCCTGGTTCCACCGGCGGCCGGCGGCGCAAGCGTCGTCTTTAGTAAGCCGTTTGAATTGAAGGGGAATCGAAACGTCGAGATTACGGCCTCTGCTCCGGTCAGCAATTCGGGCGCGGACTTGGATATCGATCTGGTCAACGACCAGAGCCAGGAGATCGAGTCCGTTAATATTCCCGTATCGTATTATCAGGGCGTCGAGAACGGCGAAAGCTGGAGCGAGGGGAGCCCGACAAACAGTGCCTCGATGTCCTCGCTGCCCGCAGGAAAATATACACTGCGTCTCGAGGGCAGTCTTGATAATATTGCTCAGCCACTGCCGGTTGAGGTCAAGGTCGAGCAGGGCGTGGTCCGCGGAATCAATTTTCTCTGCGCATTTCTAATCCTCGCGATCGTCCCGATTCTCGGACTGATCAGGAAGATTTCGTTTGAGTCATCACGATGGAAGAACAGTATGTTCAGCTCGTCGGGCGGTGATGACGACGAATAATATTTATGCTTAAGAAACTGTATCTGGTGTTCGGTGGCGGCGTGCTGATGTTCTACGCGGCGTCATCGTTGATGGGCTGGGAAATCGCAAATTCCGGAAGCAGATCACGAATGGGCGTGCCCTTTTTCTACACAGGATTTAGAGGAGGAAAATAATGGTTAGTCTCGCTAGTTTAGTCGGCCCGATCGGGCTCGTCGTGAAGATGGAGGAACTAATGCCAGTGCTTATTACGACGATCGTCTTCGTCGCCATCGGCCTGGTGGTTTTTCTCCTCGCATTTTTGCTCGTCGTAATGCTCGCACCATTCTCCGTTAAGAAAGAGATAGAGGAAGATCACAATACCTCTCTCGCCATTATCATCGGCGCAATAATCATCGGCATCGCGATGATCATCGCGTCCGCAATCCACGGAGGCTAAGATGTGCGACGGACTCCGCTACTTTTTCTCAATGTCTTCGTCATCGCGACATGCGGGCTGATCTATGAACTGCTCGCCGGGACGTTGTCGAGCTACGTGCTCGGCGACTCGGTCACTCAGTTTTCGCTAATTATTGGAATCTATCTTTTCGCAATGGGCGTGGGGTCGTGGCTGTCACGGTTTATCGAGCGAAACATTGCGGAAAAATTCATCGATATCGAGCTTGCGGTCGCAGTAATCGGCGGGTTTAGCGCGCCGCTGCTATTTCTCACCTTCGCGCATCTTTCATATTTTAGCGTTGTACTTTATCTAATCGTTTTCATTATCGGGACACTCGTCGGCCTCGAGATTCCGCTGCTGATGCGCATCCTTAAAGACGAAATGGATTTTAAGGATCTCGTGTCTAGGGTACTCGCCTTCGACTACATTGGTGCACTCGCCGCGTCGCTCCTGTTTCCTATTTTTCTCGTGCCGCGTCTTGGCTTAAACCGGACGTCCCTGCTCTTCGGCATGCTGAACGCCGCCGTCGGCATCTGGGGAACTTGGCTGCTGCGGCCATTGATCAAAGGTAGCGTGATTTCGTTTCGCGTTAAGGGGGCATTGATCATCCTGGTGCTTGCATTCGCCTTTATGAATGCGGATCGTTTGACTACGCTGGCAGAGGACGCTCTCTTTGCGGACAACATCGTGTACGCAAAGAGCTCGCCGTATCAGCGAATCGTCGTCACTCGCGGTAAGACGGGCTATTCACTTTTTCTGAACGGCAATCTCCAGTTCAATTCCTTTGACGAGTATCGATATCACGAGGCTCTGGTCCATCCGGCCTTCGCGGCGTTCGAGGGCGACGCAAAACGCATCCTTGTGCTAGGCGGCGGCGATGGCCTGGCCGTGCGCGAGGTGCTCAAATATCACTCTGTCGAAAGCATTACTCTGGTCGATCTAGATCCCGAGATGACACGAATCGGCGAATCGGTCGCGGCCCTCGGCGACTTGAACCAACACGCTCTTAGAGACCCACGTGTGTCGGTGGTCAATGCCGATGCTTTTGTATGGCTTGATAAGACGCAAATCGAACCCTTTGATATCGCGATAGTAGATTTCCCCGACCCGAACAACTTTGCTTTGGGCAAACTCTACACGACCCGCTTTTACAACCTTCTCAAAGCAAAGCTCAAGAGAGAATCCGCGGTCGTGATTCAAACCACGTCTCCGCTGATCGCAAGGAATTCGTTTTGGTGCGTGATGAAGACATTGGAAGCCAGCGGTTATTTCGTCAAGCCGTATCAAACGACCGTGCCGAGCTTCGGTGTGTGGGGCTTCGCACTTGCAAAGCTTGAGCCATTTGAGCCGCCTACAAGATTAGGAAACGCATCCGAGCTTAAATACCTGAACGATACTATCTTCGCGTCCATGTTCGAGTTCTCGACCGATACGTCTCGCCCGGAAGATGAGCTGGAGATCAATCGTCTGGATAATCAGGCGCTGGTCCGCTACTACGAGGCAGAGTGGCGGAGATTCGAGTGATGAACATCTCCCGCCGAGAACTCCTAACAACATTCCTGGGCGCTCCGCTTGCACTCGCGGCTTGCAAACAGGCGGACCGCTTCCCCGAGGGAGAGATCGTCGGGCAGAATGTGGACCTCGGGCATTTACTGCGCGAAGGGCGCTCGTTTGAGGTGCCTGATTCAAACTGGGAAAAGCGAAAAATCGCGATCGTGGGCGGCGGTATCGCGGGTTTAACAGCGGCGTGGAAAATAAAGAACTCGGGGATTGACGATTTCGTCGTTTTAGAGCTTGAGAAACATGCAGGCGGTACGTCGAGGAGCGAATCCGCGTCGCCCGTCGGCTACCCGTGGGGAGCGCATTACCTGCCCGTCCCGTTTGCGGAGAATCGCGAGCTAAACTCACTGCTCGACGAGATGTCGCTGCTCGAAGACGGCAAGGTCAAAGAAGAATTCCTGTGTCGAGAGCCTGAGGAGCGGCTTTTCTATAAAGGCCGCTGGTACGAGGGCCTTTATCTGCACGCGGGTGAGAGCGACGAGGACAAACGCCAATACGCGGAGTTTCAGCGCCAAATAGATTATTGGGTCAACTGGCGCGATGACGCGGGGAAACGCGCCTTTGTCGTGCCAGTCGCGAACTGTTCCACGGACAGCGAAGCTACTTCCCTGGACAAGATCACGTTTGCCGATTGGCTGCGGCAACGCGGATTCAGCTCCGAGCGTCTCCTATGGTATTGCGACTATGCGTGCCGCGATGATTACGGATTGAAACTCGGACAGACCTCCGCGTGGGCAGGACTGTTTTATTTTTGTTCGCGCGTTAGAAAGTCAGGTGACGAATCGCAGCCATTTATAACATTTCCGGAGGGTAATGGCCGCTTTGTAAATCACTTCCTTGCAACCGTAAAGGATCATTTGTTGACTTCGCACGGCGTTGTCTCCATCGTGCCAGACGAGACCAACGTCAGCGTTATATGTGTCGCGGGGGGCGAGCTTCGCGGAATCAAGTGCGAAAAGGTCATCTTCGCGTCCCCGGTTTTTACGGCGCCTTACGTGATTCGTGGTTTTGCGGGCGAGGCAGGATTCGCGCCGCGGGATTTCGAGCACAACGCCTGGTTTGTCGCAAACCTTTTCCTTAGAGATCGCCCCAGACAGCGATTCGCCCGCGATTTTCCGCTCGCGTGGGATAATGTTCTGTACGATTCGCCGTCGCTGGGTTATGTGAATGCGACTCATCAGGCGGGCATCGATTACGGCCCCACGATCCTTAGCTACTACTATCCGCTGTGCGCTGAGGCGAACGGACGGACGCGGCTTTTTGATTACGGCTGGAGAGATATCGCTGACGTCTGCCTCACGGACCTGGCTCGGGCTCACCCCGACATTCGCGAGCTTACGACGCGCATCGACGTGATGCGCTGGGGCCACGCGATGATCAGCCCGAGGCCTAACTTTATATGGAGCGGAGTTCGCGAAAAAGCGACGACGCCCTTTCGCAATATTCATTTTGCTCATACCGACCTCAGTGGAATGGCCTTATTCGAAGAGGCCTTCTATCACGGCTTGCGCGCCGCAGCTGAAGTCGGATAAAAAAGGGCACTTCGATAAAAGTGCCCAAGTAAAAACAGACTGGAGAGTTGCTATAGGATCGGCCTGCGACGGACCATTGTCACGGGACCCGGAGCGATGACACGCCCAGGCATAGTCGTACGCACAGCGGGTGCTGGGGGCGTCGCGTCATCATCGTCGGTCTCAAAAAGAAATCCACGGTCCTTTGCGGCCTCGGGCGTGATGCTTACACTCTGGCGATTTCCGCCGCGTATGTAGGCGATTGAGACGTCGCCTTCCTTCTTCTCATTGATCGCCTTGATCAGGTCAAAATCGTTCTTAACCGCTTTGCCGTCGGCCTCGACGATAATGTCGCCGGCCTTTAGGCCCGCTTTCGCAGCGGGTGAGTTTTCGCGAACGTCGGAGATGAGCAGGCCGTGCTCGACGTTAAAATGTGCGGCGAGCTGCTTTGTCAGCACCTCGACACCGACACCGATCTGTTTGCCGCTCCGGGGCGTCCATGCAAACCCTCTGCCTTCACCGCGAGGCAGCGTCATGATGTTTGGCACATCGGGAGACATCGGCATATCAGGCATTCGCGGAATCGTAAACGCGCCGGGCGACGCGAAGCCCATCGGCTCGCGTTTACCGAGCGTCGCTGTCAAATCCTGCTCGCCTCCGTTACGCAGAACTGCGATCTTTACCCGGTGATCAGCGGCGGTTTCAGAGATCAGCCGTCTCAGCTTGCGTACGCTGCCGACTTCCTCGCCATCGAAGCGGATTATCACGTCACCATCTCTGAGGCCGGCCGCAGCGGCGGGGGAACTTTCCATCACCTTTTCAACCGCCACACCACGAACTTCTCGAAGACCATACTTTGCAAAATTTTCCTTGCTGATATCGACGGTCTGCACGCCGAGGTAGCCGCCGTCAGAGGTCATCGCGAAAGTAAATCTCTCGCCCGAAGCCGGCGCCCTTGGCGTTACAGTCTGACCAATCGCAAAACCCGCCGCACTCGCGGCGAGTAACATTATCGTCGAAGATCTTCGCAACATAATTAGCAAACCTCTCAGTTTAGTTTTCTCTAACCGTGTACGCGGGATATAGAGTTTTGTTGCACCGAGATCCGGCTTTGGTTGCTTTAGCCGGTAAGTTTTTGAAGGCGTTCTGCGGCCGCGTCGAGCGTTTCATCCTTTTTACAAAAGCAGAAACGTACCATCTGAGAGCCGTCCGCAGGATTAGTGTAAAAGGCGGAGACAGGCACGACGGCGACGCCGATGTTTTGGATCAAGTGCCGCGTAAACGCAATATCGTCCGTGAACCCAAAACCCGAAATGTCTGCCATCACGTAGTAGGCGCCTTCCGGGTAATCGCAGTCAAAGCCAGCCTTGCGAAGAACCGGTACGACGAAATCGCGCTTCTTTTGGTACTCGCGTTGCAGTTCGTCGTAATAACTTTGCGGCAGCGACATCGCATATGCGCCTGCGTGCTGGAGCGGATTTGCCGCGCCGACCGTTAGAAAATCGTGAACTTTTCGAATCCCAAGCGTGAGATCGCTCGGAGCTATGACGTAGCCCACGCGCCAACCCGTTACGGAATACGTTTTCGATAGGGAATTCACGACGACCGTGCGTTCGCGCATGCCTGGCAGCGTCGCCATCGAAATGTGCGTAGTTTCCTCATCCTGACTCCCGACTCCCGACTCTCCACTCCCTACTTTTCCATAAATGATGTGTTCGTAAATCTCGTCGGTAAAACAGAGTGCGTCAAACTCCTTGCAAAGCTCGGCGATAAACTCGAGCTCCTCGCGCGCGAAAACTTTTCCGGTCGGATTATTCGGATTGCAGATTATGATCGCCTTGGTTTTCTCGTTGAAAGCGACGCGCAGTTCATCGCGGTCGAAGATGTAGCCGTTTTGCGTTCGATGCAGCGGTACGTGCCGCGGCACGGCATCCGAGAGGATCGCGTCAGGGCGATAGTTTTCGTAATAGGGATCAAAAACAATTACCTCGTCACCAGGGTCAACGCACGCCATCATTGTCGCGATCATTCCCTCGGTCGAGCCGCACGTTACCGTGATCTCGCACTCCGGATCGACGTCGAGCCCGAGAAACCACTTAGTCTTCTCGGCTATCGCATCGCGAAAACCCTTCACGCCCCAGGTGACGGCGTACTGATTATGATCCGCTGCGATCGCCTCGATCGCCTTTTGTTTTATATCTTCGGGCGTCGAGAAATCCGGGAACCCCTGGCCCAAATTCACCACGTTGTATTTCGCCGCTTCTCGGCTCATCTCACGGATGACCGATTCGGTAAAGGACCCTGCTTTTCGAGAGATTCGATTCCTGAGGATTTGAGTCTGGGGCATAAGGAATTTAACCACAGACAACCCGATCTACCACGGACCGAAAAGCTTCATTCCCGTGGTAAATCGTGTTGTAACCCTTTAAGGCCCTGCTAGTTTTTTGCGCCGAACCGGAACGTTAGACCTGCAGAAACTGTTAAAGGGTAGCCGGGTGTGGCATGTATGCGTGATGTGATGTCGGCAGTCGGCGAGATACGCGACTCGAAGAAATTCTGCGTCTCGAAATATTTCTTGTTGAGCAAATTGTCGATAGCAAAATTTAAGTCGACCCATTTCCGCAGCTTTTTGGTGACAGCAAAATCGACAACGTCGTGCCCCGCAGCCTTGATCGCCGTGTCTTCGCCGTCGAGACGATAGCTGCTGATATGCCGCCAGTTCAGGAACGCATTAAAGCCCCGAATCTCCGACAGGACGAGACCGCCATTGGCGACGGTGTGCGGAGCGCTATCAATGATTATTCGCCGTCGCGGCTCACCCGTCGTGAATTCGCCCGGAAAATAGGCTCGGATCACCTGCGTCAGTCCACCATTGAAACTCAGGAAACGGTTGAATCGGACTGAGTTGCGAATCTCTACGCCATAAGACCGCGAGCGGCCGGCAAAACTGATACTGCCGTCATCAGGTATATACACTTGCTCATTCGAGCGGTCGATCAGAAATGAACTGACAACGAGCGACGCGCGTCGCGAATTATAAGACGCTCCGGCCTGATAAAAATCGGTAGTGGAAAGCTTCGGGGCGGCCGGCTGTCTAATTACCCCGCGTGCATCCTGACTCGCAATGCCGCGACCGTAGTTCAGGTTAAAGGAGATGGGCAGTCTGTCGAACGGGGATAATGCGAGGGCAAACTTCGGCTGAAATTTTCCTGCTTTTTCGCGCCCGTCGAGGATTAACGCGCATGGATTATCCCTTCTAACCGGATTGTTAAAATCGCTGTTACACGGACCTGTGCCGCCCTCGACTCGACCGCCGAGCTCAAAGCCTTTTACGGCGAACGAAAACAGATCGTATCGGAGGCCGGCGTCGAAGCGCAGATGCCCATCGAAGAACATCATCGTATTCTGAATGTATCCAGAATAGTTGTTCACATTCGCGTTTGCCCTTGTCTGTAACACGGCCGGATTGTCTATGTTCTCGGGCTGAAACTTGCGATTGGGATTACGCGAGATGCTAGGGTACAGTCCGACGTTTATCTGATTCAAATGGGCCCCGCCACCGATTGTAACGACCGACGAAGACGCCGCTAAACGAATATGGCGCGACGTACTGGACGTTCATTCCCTCCTGCAGCCGGCTGTCGTGCTGTTGTATCTCGTCACCGTAAATCGGATCGGCGAGGAAAAAAGTAAAGTTCGAAAATAGATCGAATAGCGACCGGCTAACAAACGCATCCGCCTTTAGTGCGGCGCCCGAGCTGAATGCCTTTCTATAGTAAAGCGCACCGGTGCCGAGCCGAACGCGACCGCCGTTTTCCGGATCGATCGCACCGAAACGATCGAGCCGCCCGGCCGCGACCTCGTCGAGCGGGATTTGGCCGGACGAGAAAAAGTTGTTGCGGCCGAAATTAAACTTAACTCCCACAGTCTCCTTATCCGAGAAATTGTAAGCCAAATTACCGGTGACGTTATCGCGACGATACCGAAGCGGATCCTGGAATGGCCCGTCCGTGTAGCCCGGCTCGTAGGCGATGAACGCATCGAATTTCTTCCACGACGGACTGTATGCAAAAAATCCGCGACGGGTATTGAAGGATCCGCCCTGGACTCGCGCCGTAAATCTGTGTTCCAGCGATTCGCGTAAATTTACCTGAATTACGCCGAGACCCGAAAAATCGCCGTACACGGCTGAAAACGGCCCGTTTATGATCGATACGTCGCGTACGAGCTCGGGCGAAAGCGATTTGAGATTTCCGAGATAACCCTGACCGTGTCCCTGTGTGCCCTGATTTTGCTGGATGTTATCTACGAGAATTTTAAGTCCGCCGTTTACGCCGCCATGGTCGGTGTTAAACCCGAAGCGCCGAATCTCCAGGGACTTTCCGCCTCCCTCATGCTGCCCCGCATTGATGCCGGCAGCGAGCGTGAAGATTAGCTGGTCGTCTCGGGCGAAGAGTGAGTTCTTATAGACCGAATCGTTCCGGCGTTCGATGACAGGTTCTAGCGCGTCGTCATTGATCGTCACGCTTGCAACGATCGGCGGGACTATGTACGTAACGATCCACTGCAGATCGGTAGTGGGCTGAGTCGGTGAAAAGTCGAGGTTGAGCGGGCGAATATTCTGCCCTGAAACATTTATCGAAAAAGCCCCTTTTGGCCGCTCAATCGAGAACGCACCTTCGTCGTCCGTCGTCGTCGTGAGCTCTGTGCCGTCTGCGTTCCTGACCGCTATTTGAACTTTCGGGACCGAACTGCGGCGTGACAATTACACCCGATAAGCGCGTGGATCCCTGTCCCCACACGTCACTCGCGGGAAATAGTATTAGCGTGGCGAGAAGCAGAAGAAGCGGCCGAAGCGTCGCCGCCAGATGACACATAATCATAACAAAACCCCTAAGTAGAGCGCAGAATAACAATTCCGTAACACGTCTGTAAAATCCGTAACACTTCCGTTTGGAGAGTATTCGGAGTACATACCGTATCGGATTCAACGGCGCTGCTTCTTAATGAGTAACGGCGGGAGTTACTTTTCGGCGCGGCCGATGCTCGCCTCTGATGCAAATAGGTTATCGGCAGCGCTAGGCGGCTCGACACTGAGCCTCGCAGTTGGGTTAATAGTTGCTTCCGGGAGAAATTGATTAAACGCGCGGCGAATGCTCGCCTCATCGTTCGCTGCGACGGCGGTCTTAAAGGCGGCAACGATTTCGTCGACCTGTGCGCGAGAATACTTGGCGATCTTTCCGATAAAGATTTTGGGATTTCGAGTTTTCAGCAGATTCTCACCGGTGATTTCCAGCTCTTCAAATAATTTTTCACCGTCTCTAACGCCCGTGAACTGAATATCAATGTCCTCGTAAGGCGTAAGGCCCGAAAGGCGGATCATGTCCTCCGCGAGGTCGAGTATCTTGACCGGCTGCCCCATATCCAGGATAAAAATCTCGCCGCCCTCGCCGAGTGCACCAGCCTGCAAAACCAGCTGCGACGCCTCGGGGATGGTCATAAAATATCGCGTCATGTCGCGATGCGTGACCGTGATCGGCTCGCCCTTTATGATCTGCTCGCGAAAGATCGGCACGACCGAGCCGGCGCTGCCGAGCACGTTACCAAATCGAACAGCGATGTAATTCGTCGGATAATCCTCATCGAGCCCCTGTACGACGATCTCTGCGATACGCTTCGAGGCGCCCATGACGGATGTCGGATTCACGGCCTTATCGGTTGAGATCATCACAAAATCAGTAACACCGTATTCGCCCGCGAGCATCGCAAGCTTTCTCGTCGCAAAGACGTTGTTCTTGATGGCCTCGGCAGTATTCATCTCCATCAGCGGCACATGCTTGTGCGCCGCCGCGTGAAAAATGACCTGCGGTTTATATCGCTCGAAGATCTCGCGCATCCGCTTCTCATCGCATATGTCGGCGATTAGTGGTACGCAGGGAATGCCGACTGAATCACCGGCGAGTTCGCGTTCTATCTGAAAAAGAAAGAACTCGGCCCGCTCAACCAGGAGAATTCTTTCCGGAGCGTAATTACGAATCTGCCTTACCAGTTCAGACCCGATCGACCCGCCGGCACCGGTTACCATGACAGTCTTGCCGGAGAGGAACTCGTGAAGATTCTCGTCATCGAGGCTCACGGGCTCGCGGCCTAACAGGTCCTCGATCTGTACATCTCGGATACGACTGACGGACACACGTCCACTCGCTATCTCATCCAGGCCGGGCACGATGCGAGCTTTGACGGGTATCGACGTACAGATATCCATTATCCGGCGAATTTCTTTGCCCTGGGCATTATCGACGGCGATCACGACCTGATCGATATCGAGTTCGGCGACGAGTCTTGGCAGGTCGGCGGTTGTCCCGAGGACCTTGATGCGGTTGACGCTTCCGGAGCGTTTTCTTGGATCGTCATCGATAAAACCGCGGATGGAGAGAGCCCCGTTCGACCGGCCGACCATTTCCTTGGCGAGCATTGCCCCCATCCGACCCGCTCCAACGAGAAGCGTTGGTGTCTTCCGGCCGCGACGCGGACTGGTTCCGTACATTCTCTTGTCGCCAAGCTCGTGCACGAAGCGTCGCAGAATTCGCAATGCGAGCAGACCGCCGAAAGCAAGGATCGTGTCGATCAGAATTACGGAGATGGGCACCTGCCAAATATAAAAACGCGTAAAGTCGAGCAGGAATCGAAATGCAACCAGGACCGCACATGAGATCGCGGCCGCCTTTAGAAATACACGAATATCCTCAATACTCACGTATCGCCAGATCATCGAGTAGGCGCCGACCATAAACAGCGACGAGATTTGCACCAGTAGGACAAACGGGAGCTGAAGGAGCGCTGTCTCAGCGTAGAATTCGCCGACCTGTATGTTAACTGCTGGCAGATAGGCGACGAAAAACGCCGCGGACAGCACGAGGCTGTCTGCAAGAAACTGCAGAGGTCTGCGCAAAATCGAAAAATTGTCGAAGCGATGTTCGTCGATCATCGGATGGTGTCGTAGCCGAAAGGTTCAATTCTGAAAGTACATCGCTCAAATCGCAACTGTCAATAAACTGCAGCGCCGCAAAAGTCAGGCAATTCAGCTATACTATTGGGCATCAGAGACTCTTGAGGTTTATTCAATGAAGTTTGCAGTTCTATCTTCGATCATATTCTTTTTCGCAATGTCCACGTGGGTCGGTGGCCAGACGCTCCTGCCGAATATCGATACGGGCAAGGGTTACCTGCTCGGCCCCGGCGACATCATCGAGGGAAAGATCCTCGGCGAACAGCAGTTCGATTTCGTAGCCACCGTCGATGAGGACGGTAAGATCGAAGTCCCATTCTCTCAGGCACCCGTGCTTGCAAAGTGCCGTTCTGAGCGCGAATTGCGCTTGGAGGTCAGCAGACTGCTCGGGGCTTATCTCCGGAATCCGCAGTTAAGTCTCCGTGTCACCGAGCGAAAGAGTCGTCCGCCCGCGACGATATATGGGGAGGTCGGAACGCCGCAGCAGGTCATTCTGACGAGAAAAACGACTTTGCTCGAACTGATTTCGTTCTCCGGCGGCGTAAAAGAAGAAGCCGGCGGAATGGTCCAGGTGTTCCGCACCCGAAGGCCCGTCTGCACGGAAGCCGACACCGAAAACGATTGGAAGTCCGACGGAGGCGATGCACTTGATGTTCCTTCGCGGATGTACAGCCTGAGCAGTTTGCGGCTTGGTAAGGAAGAAGCAAACCCGGTGATTTATCCGGGCGATGTCGTCGTCGTTCAGAAAGCCGCTCCGGTTTATATCACCGGCGAAGTGCTATCGCCGCAGGGCATTTATCTTAAAGAAGGCGGCATGTCACTTTCCGAAGCAATCGCAAAGATCGGCGGCGTGAACCGCGAAGCAAAAACGAAAGACATAAAAATATACCGCTTGAAATCCAATTCCAAAGATCGCGAGATAATCGCCGCGAATTACGACCTGATCAAAAAGGGTGAGCAAAAGGACATTATGCTCGAACCTTATGACATCGTCGAAGTCGATAAATCGAAGAAAACCTTCGCAATGACGATCTTGGAAATCGCGACGGGAACCGCCCGGCAGGCCCTCAGCGGATTCGGCAGCGGATTACCGACGAAAGTGCTTTATTAATTTAAATTACTGGAGCCCAAGCATCCGCTTGCGCTCCAGTCGTTACTTTCCCGTATCAGCGTAAATCTTATCGATTACATCCTTATACTTCTCATTCAGAACACGCCGCTTGATCTTTAAGGTCGGCGTGAGCTCGCCGCCCTCTACCGTCAATTCGTTTTCTATCAAGGCGATCTTTTTTACTCTCTCATGCTGTGAAAGATTCGGCGTGAGAGCGGCGATCTGGCGCGTCAGGAGATTGATCACGCGGTCATTGGTACAAAACTCTGCCGGCGTGACCGCGTCGAGCTGCTTGAGCTTTGCGTACGACGCGAGCATATCAAAATTGGGAACGATAAGCGCCGCTGGAAATCTGCGTTCATTGCCTACCAGCACAACCTGATTTACAAAGCGCGAACCCTTTATCATCTGCTCGATCGGAGAAGGTGCGATGTACTTACCGCCAGAGGTTTTGAATAACTCTTTCTTTCGATCCGTAATCCGCAAAAAGCCATCTTCGTCGAGTTCGCCAATGTCTCCCGTACGAAACCATCCATCCTCTGTAAATGCCTCCCGAGTCGCCTCCGCCTTGTGATAGTAACCGCTCATTACTCCGGGCCCTGATACCTCGATCTCACCATCCGCCGCTATTCTCACGGAGGTGCCTCTGATTGGCTTTCCTACCGTGCCGAGCCTCGAGCCGCGCGGATTGTTCGACGAGATTACGGGCGACGTCTCGGTGAGCCCGTACCCTTGCATTATACGTATACCGGCCCCGGTGAAGATCAGCCAAATCTCATCTGAGAGAGCAGCTCCGCCGGTGATGCAGAAGCGAAGGTTTCCGCCAAAGAAGTCGCGCAGTTTGGAATATACAAGCTTGTCCGCCAAGTTATGCTTAACCCTGAGAGCACTAGGCACGTGCTCGCCCGTCTCGAGCATCAAGGCGTATTCCTTGGCCACCTCGATAGCCCAATCGAATATTCGCTCACGTAGCGGGCTCGATTGGAGTGCCGTCAGCCGAGCCTTTGCGTATACCTTCTCGAAAATGCGCGGGACGCCGATGAATATCGTCGGACGAACCTCCTTCAGGTTTTCCGGCACCTTTTCTATCGACTCGGCATAATGTACGGCCATGCCATTCATCAGGTAGACATACATTCCCATACGCTCAAAAACGTGCGAGAGAGGCAGGACGGACAGCGAAACGTCGAGGCCAGCAAAAGAGTATTGTTCCGCCGCCGCGATCACGTTCGAGATCAGGTTGCTATGCGAAAGCATCACTCCCTTTGGCTCGCCGGTGGTGCCGCTCGTGTAGATAAGCGTAGCGATATCGCTGCCGGTGGTGATTGCCGTGAGCTCGTCGCCCCGCTCGGGCTGATCCTGCTTTAGCCGAGCGCCCGCTGCCTCGAGACCTTTGAGCGAGATCGCGCTTTCTACGTCAGCGGCGGCCCGGTCAAAGAAAATAATTTTCTCGATCGATCCGCATCTCCCCAGAGCCTCTGAGACCCGACTATGTGCCTCACGGTTCTCCAGAAATAGGACTCGAGCACCGCTGTCAATCAATATGTATGCGATCTGCTCTGGGGCGAGCGTTGTGTAAATCGGAACGTCGACGATACCGGCGAATTGGCATCCTGCGTCGGCGAGAGTCCATTCAGGGGAGTTTGCGGCTAGTATCGCTGCTCGGTCACCCTTGCGAAGCCCGAGGGAAGCAAGTCCGAGGGCGATGTTTCGTGATCGATCCACGAAGGCAGATGATGAGATCTTTTGCCACTCACCGTCCCGCTTATAGTTCAGGGCGTCCTCGCGACCGTATCGCTCGGCTGACATTGTAAAGAGCTCGGCAAGCGTTTGCGGAACCGTGGCGGCCTCGTCATCCGTGGACTGAACTGTCGCGGCCGCGTGATTCATTAAACCAGAATGCCCCCGAGAAAAATCTTGAGAACTTCATCTGCCATTGGAGCGAGCGGGTAATCCTTTGTCGATAGGATCCAGTTTGTGACCATCTCGTCCAGCGATCCGTAAAATATCTTTGAGCACGTCACCGGATGGATGTCCTTTCGGAATACGCCCTGTTGCTGCCCTTCAACGATCGTGCGACGGATGATATCGAGATACTCGGCAAAACCCGCCGCCGAGAACTCCTGCATAAACTTGATGGAGCCTCGCAGCTCAACCTGAAATACGATCGCAAGGTCTCTGTCCGCCCCGAGACGGCTCAGGTGAAGCTCGGCGATCCGGCGCAGCTTCGCAGTCGGATCAGAAAGGGCCTCAAGCTCCCGTCGCCCTTCCTCGATGAACTCATGCATCGCCCGATCAAAGATTGAGTGCAGAATGTCGTCTTTATTTTTGAAGTAAAGGTATACCGTTCCGTCCGCGACGCCGGCCGTCGCCGCGATGTCTGCGACCTTGGAATTGAAATAACCCTTCAGGGCAAACGTCTTTACTCCCGCCCGCAGGATCGCCTCGCGCTTGTTCGTCACACCAGCCCTGACTGCCTTTGCCATACGTGGGCTGAATGAATACTCATTCAGTGATGTAAATGTATATCAGAATAGGAGAATGGTGCAAAGGAAATGTGGCGGAGAGGACAGGACTCGAACCTGCAAGCGCTTACGCGCGGTAGTTTTCAAGACTACTGCCTTACCAATTAGGCTACCTCTCCGCAAAGCGGGAATAGATCAATATACTTTGTCGAGACTCAGCCGGACAAGCGGCAGATCAATCCGACTTGCTGCGAAACTGCGATTTCAACTCATCGCGGACTGCTTCAATCCCTTTTGTGCCCGCAACCCTTACGCGCACATTTCCCTCGCGGTCCAAGACGTAGTGCATAGGGAACGGAATATTCACCGTGCCGTTCTTACCGGGCGTGCCAAACTTTTGAATGATCATAATGCTCGAATCCGGCATTACCTGATAACTAAACGGAGTCTTCTTCAAAAAAGTAACAAGCTGTGCGCGCGTACTCGCAGCCGGGGCCAGGAACACAACTTCCTTGTTATCCCGATACCGAGCGACGAGCTGATTGAGCTCTTTGATCTCTGCCAGGCAGTTAGGACAGTTGATGAACCAGAGGTTGATCACTACAACCTTTCCGCGTAGCTCTGAGAGCGAGACCTTTTCCCCGTCCATCGTAACGCCGGAAAAGTCCGGCTGAGGGTAAGGCTTGACCTGGGCCGATACGGTGAGCGAAAGGACAAACAAAAAACCGATAAGCAACAAGCTTTTCATAAACTTCGTTTTAGTCTTGCAGGCGAAATATGTCAAGGATTTTGCCGGTGCTAAACTCATCTGATGCGAATTACGCGGGTCTCAGCTCACAATTTTCGCAATCTGTCGGGCGAGATCGCCGCCGCACCCGGCCTCAATATCCTCATCGGCGAAAATGGCCAGGGCAAGACGAATTGGCTCGAGGCTATCGCCCTACTTGCCTCGACGCGATCATTCCGGACGGCCAAACCTTCGGAAATAATCAAATTCGGCGAGCGTCTCGCTGTCGTGAGTGCGATGGTCGAAGAATCGCCCGGTATCTCTCGGAAGCTTCAGGTGGCCGTCGAGGCAAACAAGAAAACCCTCTCGATCAACGATAAGAAAGAGGCAACGGGGCGTTACTTCGGCCAACTTCATGCCATTGTCTTCAATTCGGACGCATTGGAAATCGTCCGAGGCCAGCCGGAAGGCCGCCGCGACTTCCTGGATGCCGGCATCGTGTCGTTGCATCCTCCGTTTGTACAAACGTTCTCCGACTATGCCCGGGTGATCAAACAGAAAAACGCTCTCCTGCAAGGCGCGAGAGACCACGGCAGCTCTATAGAGCACATTGCTGAAGCCATCTCGCCTTGGAACGAACAGCTCGCGACGCACGCAGCACGCATCTATCGGGCCCGCGTACGATTTGTCGAACGTCTGAACGAGGTACTGCAGATACGACTCTTCGGAAAAGAAGAGGTGTCTATCCGATACGTCTCATCTCTGCAAGGCAAGGGCGATCTCGGGGACTATCCAAGCCTGATAGCTGAGCGACTAGCCGCCCGCGTACAAGCCGAGCTGGTCGCCGGGTATTCGCTGATTGGGCCGCACCGTGACGATCTCGAAGTTCTGTTCGACGGCCACGATCTGCGAAAGTTCGGCTCGGCCGGTCAGCAACGCTCCGCATTCCTACTTCTCCAGCTAGCCAATATCTCAGTTTTTCACGCAACCCGCGGCGAGTATCCTGTATTTCTGATCGATGATATAGACGCCGAGCTCGACTACGACAGAATCGGGCGACTGCTCGAGTTTTTGGCCGGCAAAACGCAGACTTTCGTGACCACATCGAAGGAGAGTTTTGTCGAGAAGTTCGGTTTGAACGCAAATACTTTAGAGATTGTGTCCGGTGTCGCTAAATCGCTGTAAAAACTAACATTTAATCCTCTCGCCTCCACTTCGATAACCGTCCAAAAAGTGCTAAAATTAGCCCTTGATTTGGAGCCGCATTTTCGAACAAACCCCTTTTCGAAATAGGCATTAGAGGTAATAGATTTGGCTAAAGCGAAAAAGACAGAATACGGTGCGGATTCGATCACGGTTCTAGAGGGCCGCGACGCGGTCCGTAAGCGTCCGGCGATGTATATCGGATCGACGAGCGAGATCGGTCTGCATCACTTGGTTTACGAGGTTGTGGACAACTCGGTTGACGAAGCTCTGGCTGGCTTTTGCGACACGATCGAGGTGGCGATCCACATGGATAATTCGGTCACCGTTATCGATAACGGCCGCGGCATCCCGACGGATATTCACAAGCAAGAGGGTCGGTCGGCGGCAGAGGTCGTCATGACGATACTCCATGCCGGCGGTAAGTTCGACTCTAACTCCTACAAGGTCTCGGGCGGCCTCCACGGCGTCGGCGTGAGCTGCGTCAACTTTCTGAGTGAATATCTCAGGCTCGAGATTTGGCGTGACGGGAAAACGCACGAAATGGAGTTCGAGGCGGGTATTTCCGTCGCACCCCTCAAGCAGACAGGAACTACGTCAAAACGCGGGACAAAGATCACGTTTCGTCCCGACTCGAGCATTTTTGAAACGACCGTTTACAGTTTTGAAAAACTCTCCGAGAGGCTTCGCGAGAAGGCGTTTCTGAACAAAGGCATCCGGATCCATATCAAGGATGAACGTGAGGACGAAGAGAAGTCCCATGAGTTCTATTACAAAGGCGGGATAGCAGAGTTTGTGAAGCATTTAAATAAAAATAAAGCCCCGCTGCATGACGAACCGCTTTATTTTGAGGTAGTTAGCGACGAGCTCTCCATCGAGATCTCGATGCAGTATAACGACTCTTACGACGAGAAGATCTTCTCTTTTGCCAATAACATCAACACGGTCGACGGCGGAACGCATCTGTCCGGATTTCGCGGAGCGATCACAAGAACGATCAATAATTATGCGGAAAGTTCCGGGATGACAAAGAACGCCAAGGTCGTCCTCTCTGGCGACGACGTCCGCGAGGGCCTCGTGGCGATCATCTCCGTCAAGATTCCGCAGCCGCAGTTCGAGGGTCAGACGAAAGGCAAGTTAAATTCCCCCGTGAAAGGGCCGGTTGAGTCATTTCTGAATGAAAAGCTCGGCGAGTTTTTCGAACAGAATCCAGGCGTCGCAAAAAAGATAGTGGGTAAGGCCGTCGATGCCGCCCGGGCACGAGAGGCCGCCAGAAAGGCCAGGGAGATCGTCAGAAAGAGCGCTCTCGGCACATCTACGCTGCCGGGCAAGCTGGCTGATTGTCAGGAGAAGGATCCGGCGCTCTCCGAGATCTACATAGTTGAGGGTGATTCCGCCGGCGGCTCGGCGAAACAGGGCCGAGAGCGTCGCAATCAGGCCGTGCTGCCGCTCAAGGGCAAGATCCTTAATGTCGAAAAAGCGCGTTTTGACAAGATGCTCGGCCATGGCGAGATCAAGGCCCTGATTACGGCGCTTGGCACGGGAATCGGGAAAGAAGACTTTGACGTCGCAAAGCTCAGATATCACAAGATCTGCCTGATGACCGATGCTGATGTCGACGGCAGCCACATTCGGACTCTGCTGCTCACATTTTTTTATCGTCAGATGCCCGAGCTGCTCGAGGGCGGATATGTATACATCGCCCAACCGCCGCTCTATAAGGTCAAACGCGGCAAAAAGGAAGAGTACATCAAGGACGAGCCCGCGATGTTCAGCTATCTAATGCGCATGGCGACAGCTGACATCGAGATCAGCTCCAGTAAGAAGCCGATGTCGGGCCGCGAGCTGTCGAAGGCTCTCGAGCAGACGACCCAGCTAAAGAATTACTCCGAACGCCTCGCCCGACGTGTCCACAATGACGCAAAGCTTGTCGAGCTGCTGCTCGAAGCCTTTGCCGGGACCGATGGCATCCTTACAAAAAATCAGGTCAAACTCAGGAAAGTTTTCGCCGATCGGGACATGATGACAGAGATCGAGGGCAAGCTCGCACCGAGCTATTCCGTCGAGCTGACCAACGACGAGGAACACAGCCTGTGGGAGATCGACGTCACATTTTCCAACGGGCAGCAGATCAAGATTGATTGGAATCTCGCAAGCTATGTCGAATTTCAGAAGGCGGTCGAACTGAAAAAGTCACTAGAGGTCGATTTCCCGGCACCTTTTGTGATCGGTGAAAACGGCACGAGCGAGACCCTCTCCACGCGAGAGCGCCTGCTCGAGCGAGTGATGGCAATGGCCAAGAAAGACCTCACCATACAACGTTATAAGGGTCTCGGCGAGATGAATCCCGAGCAGCTCTGGGAAACCACGATGGACCCCGAAAAACGCACGATGCTCCAGGTACGAGTCGAGGACGCGATCGAAACCGATGGCCTCTTTACCGTACTGATGGGCGACCAGGTTGAACCACGCCGTAAATTTATCGAGGACAACGCTCTCGATGTTAAGAACTTAGACGTTTAGGCGCGAGCCACGACTGTAACCTGACGGACAGAGTCGTTGCGGCTCTGTCCTTTACTTTTGTAGTGTCGAGTTTCTTATAGGAGTAAAAATATGTCAGCACCAAACAAGGACGAAGTCGAAGGTAAATGGGAAAAGGCGAAGGGTTGGGTCAAGGACAAGACCGGTGAGGCTACGAACGATCCGGAGCTCGAGGCCGAGGGTGAGGCCCAGAATGCCGCAGGACACGCTCAGGATAATTGGGGCAAGGTCAAACGTAAGACCGGCGACGCGGTCGACTCGGTCGCCGATGCGATAAAAGGTAAGTAGATCAGACGTCATGGCGCGCGGCGCCTTCGATTTTGCGTTGAGTGAAGAGTGGGTGCCTGTGTTCCCGGGTAAATAAAAGGGGCTTCGTTTTTAGCGAAGCCCTTTTTCTATGCCAAACCAACCTTCTCAATGCGCGGGCGGCTTTCGAAACCCTTCCCAAAGGTGTTCCGGCATTTGAGCGAACCCTTTTCGATATGACGAGTTACCACGTTTACCCTACGAGGTTTATGGGCTGACTTCCAGGCGGTTAAATTGTAAAGAGTGACCGATACGGATAAAATCTCAGATATGCCAAGCCAAAGTACCGGAGTTGCCTTCGCAGAATCCTTGCCAACAAATGGCGACGTTGGTTACGCGCCCCTGAGTAGTATTTGGGAAGGAAGTGACGGTGAGTTGATCGAAGCAATGTTGGAGTTTTACGCGACCATTTCCCCAGAACCAATCTTAGATTCAACCTACAATGCCGGCCGATTTTGGAAAGATTCACAGCGGGAAGTCGTCTCGATGGATATCGATCCTCAACATAGTCCGACATATCTCTGCGACAATCGGAATATGGTAGGCGTACCGTCTTACCATTTCGGGACAGTCATCTTCGATCCACCGCACGTTGGGCCACAGGGTAGAGACAAGAGTGTAAAAAGGTTCGACGTGGACTTCGGTGCCACGATCGAGTGCGGGAAGGAGCAGGATTGGAACCTGAGCTACTACTATCCAGCTTTCCTAAAGGAAGCCAAGAGAGTGTTGAGACCTAATGGCCTGCTGTTCGCCAAGATCACTGACATGGTAAATAATCACAAATCAAAGTGGCCCCATGCTGACTTCATGCGAATGGCAGAAGAGGCTGGCTTTATTGTTTGCGACTTGATTATCAAGATCCGAAAAGGCCCGATGAGGTCAACGAAGTGGAAAACTGCTCATCACGCTAGAAAACGTCATTGCTTTTGGATTGTTTGTAGAAACAGCGATAACTGTGAACGCGAGCCTAAGACTTCTTCGGCGGAAAAAGTGCGTTCCATCGGCTTATTCGACTAGTTCCAGGTCGCCCAACTCCCGGTGTCTTGCTGCCAAATCCGCTCGCGTTCCACTCCGGCTTATAGTGAACCATCAACGCAACCTCCGCAGCAAAAACCCACCATTCGCTCTCAAACGTGAGAAAACGACATCTCATCTGACCAAGCGTGATGTTCTGACGCGAACCGATCTTAGTGACGTGTTCGTTTAACCTCTCACGTAGAGTCCTCGCACTTTTGGTCGTTCCTTTCGAGGCTTTACCTACATAAACCAACTTTCCTTTGAAATAAAGTGCGTAGATGCCGCTCAATTTTGGGCCCGCATTCTTCTCTAAAGGCAGTAAAGGACTAGCTTCTAACTTCTCCACGACTTGGGCGCTAATCGCACGATCAAGGTCAAAGTCGAAATGGTGATCAAACTCAAACCGATGTGGGTCGGTCTCAATATTGATTTCCGTTTTTGGCATCGATTTGCATCGTAACAGAGCGGGAGTTTCCTATCAAAACGGACTAAACTCTAGAAATGCGTTTATCGTTTTTACCGGGCGGTTTGCTTCTTGTGAAGCGGCCTAACGAGTACCTAATAACAATTGAGGATGAAGAGGTTTTCTGTTCATCCTCCGAGAAAGCAGCCTTGGCGAAATTCCACTCCATCCGACGTGATATGGAGGAGCGATATCCGGCCACAAAGCTAACAAAAGAATAGAAGCAGGAAGCCCTGAAACGATTGGTGGGCGATCAGGTACTCCGGCAAGTTAGAAACTCTACGCGAAAATCGAAATTCGACAACATCATTAAACAAGGACGATTTGATAATCGGTAGAAATGAAACTGAGAAAACCCGTCCCAGCTAAGATCAAAGCCCTTCTTCAACAAGAGATTGATTCGCGCTGTCCTTTTTGCGACAACACCGACGTTGATCATTTTCAAACTCACCATATCGACGGAGATCGAAGCAACAATGAGTACGTTAACCTGATAATGCTCTGTGCAATTTGCCACTCGAAAGCTACCAAGCGCGACATTCCTATGAGTCAGGTTCGCCAGAAGAAGCTCTATCTGATGAACAGAAAGCCACTAGTCCCTAAAAACCAATCGAAGGTTGTCAATTTTCATGCTCGCGTTAATAACGCAATTGTTGGCGATCACAATACGATTAACATTACGCAGCCCAAGAAGGAGAAATATCCCGCTGGTTGTGTTGGCGGAGATAGTATCCGGGCTAACTATGTCGGGTATCTGATCAAACAGTATAACGAGTACAAATCGAAGGAAATCGGAAAAGAGGATATGGCTTGGGGACTTTTCGGAAAGAAATTAAAGAAGAAATTCGGAATCGGCCCTACGCGCACTATCTACAATGTGCCGATGACCCGATTTGACGAACTGGTTTCATACATTCACTCGGAAATTGATGGCACTTGGTTGGCGAGGATTAAACGCGGAAAGGGTCAATTGAGAAATTACGATAACTTAGACGAGTACGCCGAGAAATACTCCTGAACCTGCGAAAAAGGTCTGGCATGGTGGGCCCGTTACCAAAAGATTTTATAGAGATACTGTAGGAACCCAAGGATCGCTGTAAGTAACGCAATCTCCAGCCCAACTATAACTTTCACCTGCTTTAGACATCGCTCCAGTTTTTCGAGAATCCCTGAGCTTGCCTTTTCTATCGCATTGTCCGCTTGGACTAGCAATCGCCGTGCAGCTACAGAATCATCGCTAATCTCGCGATAGACGATGGTTTCTTCAACTGTTCGCTCTATTGTCGTCTCTTTCCTAGTTACAATCTGTTCTCTCGTCATTGGCTCTCCTTCGGCCAATTCCAACCTATTTGACACTGTGCTTCGGTGTCAACGGTCTTTAGGCCTTAACTTTTCAAACTCACTTACAGGCAATGTATATGTAATTCGCCTTTGTTGTGTTGGCCTCCGATTCCTCGAGGCTGTCTAGCATTAGAACCGAGCTAAGATTTTTAATGTTTAGAGCGCGCGGTTTGGTCAAAAACTCGAATTACTGGAAATAGCCAGTGTTTATGGGCATAAAAAGGAAAGGACTGTTTTGGTGTTAAACACCTTTGTATTAAATATTGGTTACAAAACCAACTTGTGAGGCATTTTGCGTGAAAAAGCGCCGTGGAAACCGGCCTTGACTTGGAGCGGTGAAACGTCAGAAAATCGTATTGTTCTCAACAGTCAATTAAACCTACTTTCGGACAACCGCTTTTAGCTTTTTTTGTTGTCTGAAAATGACAAGAAAAGGAGTGAATATTTGTTATGGCTGAGACTGGACACGCAAGGAACCTTGAAAACTGGCGGAAGATGATCGCGGCTTGCACGGGAATGGGCGCGCTTTATCAGCCGTCGAATGCAAATCTCGAACGGGCGTCGATGAATGCGCTGCTGACCGAGGTTGAGGGACTGATGGACGGCGTTCAGACCGATCTCGTGCCGTGGAAGAACAAGGTTGCTGATCGCGAGAACATTTATGCGGGCGTTCGATCGAGAACGACGCAGATACTCGCGGCGTTTAAGGCAAGCGGGGCCGACGAGAACAAGGTCGATAACGTCCAGACATTTCACCGTCAGGTCCACGGAGCACGTGCAAAAGCCCTGCCCGTTGACAACCCGAGCACGCCTGAGGATGAATCAAAAGGAAACTCGGTCTCGCACCAGTCTTATGTTCAGGTCGCCGAGGCCTTCGGCCAGATCGTCAAGCTCATAGAGGGCGAGCCGCTTTACAACCCCAACGAAACCGATCTTAGAGTCCCGACAAATCAAACGCTCCATAACAATATGGAAACGGCGAACGACGAGGTCATCACCGCCGTAGTCCCGTGGAAAAACTCGATGATCGTCCGCAACAACCGCCTCTCCGACGACGCTGACAGCATCCTCGAGCGCCAAAAACTCGTAAAGGAATACGTAAAATCCGCCTTCGGCGCCAATTCGCCGCAATACGCTCAGGTGAAAGGGCTGGAGTTTAAGAAAGTATCGTAAATGGGACGATCAAACACAATAGTATGGGTAGCAATCATCTTTTTCCTGGTGATTCTAGGTTGTTCCGGCGGCCGGCAGTCAACCTCCGAAAAAACGGAGCCCACGCCTGCATCAGTTCCCGCGACATCTCAACCCTATTTCAATGCAGCGGCTCTGGCCGGTAAAACGCCTCGCGAAGTTCCGACGATTCTTGGGCGGCAGCCCTCGGATTCCTGGGATTCCGACGATGGACCAGGGATCTTCCTGCAAACATACTCTATCGGCGAAGATATGACTGTTGAGTTTCGCGGGAATAGAATCGATTCCCTGGTTATCTTCTTTCCAAACAACGTAAGCAATGAAACGGCTTATCAGCTTGTGGGTCTAGACTCCACGAAGGGTTCTCCTAAAGGGATCAAGAACATCACGACCGGCGGGAGTTGGGTAAAGGTCTTCTACTCACGATAGGCGCAATCCGAACTTCGGGTCGCTTTTTTTGCCTTCGGAACGCGAGAAGCGAGGTGCGGAACGCGAGAAGCGAGGTGCGGAACGCAAGATTCGGCCTGCGGAACGTGAGAAACGGCCTGCGACACGCGAGAAACGACCTGCGGGTGTCGAGAGACGACCTGCGACGTGCGAGAAGCGACCTGCGGCGTGCGAGAAGCGACCTGCGAGAACCGAACTCTCGCTTTTTCCGAGAGATGCACTATCCGCGAGGTGGTTTGAGACTTCTCAGACTTCCTGGCGCGCGGCGCCTTCGATTTCGAGAATGAGATCGGCGCCGTACGCCTTTGCCGGCGTCTGAAAACCGGGCGTGAAATTCCCCGCAAGAATTTTCTCGGCGATATTGAGTGCAGCAGCGGCGGTTGTAGTGTATCCCTCGGGGCACTGCAGTCGAGCCTCGACGCGATTGCCGTTGGGGTCCGACGCCTCGCCCCACAGCAGCATTTTGCCCTTCGCACGATCTGCGTCGTTTGGGCCGCCGGCGGGAATTTGCTTCTGCAAATATTTTTGGGCAGGCGCCGTTGCCAGCAGCCACCCGATATAGCGGCTTAGCTTTAGCATTTTCAGATTTTTTGCGGGTATAACTGAATAGACCTCGATGTTCGCAATGCCTGTCGAATAATACGCCGTGGAGACATCGCCCCACGGAATTGTCGTGGCAAGCTTTCTTACCTCGCCAAAATCGATCTCGCGGGACTTCCATGCTGCCGGAACCGGCGTGATCCTGCCGTCTTTACGTATCGCGCCGCCGCGACCGATGTTCATCGTCATTGTCGCCTGCGTTCCGTGCGAGATGCGTCCCATTCCATAAAACGCGAGCGAGAGGTGTGTCGCCGACGGCAGGCGGTGTTTGAGGTGCATTGCCAGGCAATCCGATGGGACGACATCAAATCCAACGCCCGGCATTACCATGATTCCGGCTTCCTTGGCCTTCTGATCAAGGGCCGCCATCGATTCGAAAACCGAAATCTCGCCCGTTATATCCGTGTAGTGCGTGCCGGTTCGCAGGCATGCCTCGACCATCTGCCGCGACGTGAGCGAGAATGGCCCCGCACAGTGCAGCACCATCTCGACTTCCTGCAAAGCCGCATCGAGTCTGTCAGTCTCATCAAGCGAAAACACCCGATACTCGAGATGATGCTTTTTCGCCAACTCCTCAATCGCGATAGCACTCCGCCCGGCAATTATCGGCCGCATACCGCGTTCGACGCCATAACGCGTTATCAATTCGCCCGAGTAGCCATTGACTCCGTAGATAAGGAAATTCACTTTACTTGCTTAGCACGAAGATGCGCTGACTGATGAATTTTCGCACCAGAGCGCGGTTCTGCTTTCGATAATCGTGATAGTCCTCGGAGATTCCTTGCTCGGACACGAGCAGAAGCACGTATGATTCGAGAAAGCCGCTCTCGTCGAGTTCGATCAGGTTTAGCAGGCTGTGATGAGGCTTCTTGAGTGAGCCGGCTTTGATCGCCGCGATGGCCGCACTCGACACAGCTCGAAGTGCCTCAATCGTTTCCCTTAGCGACACTCTATATTCTTCGCCGGGAAAAACCTGAGCGAATTTTGTGCGACGCCAAGCCAGCTTCGTGTCGAAGAATTTTAACCAAAGCGTTGAGCCGTCATTTTCAGTCAGCGCAGTTTGATCGACAACTATGGGTCCGAAACTGTCAGTGCCCGGCGGGAAGATTCCTTTAACATCAAAACGTTTCCCGTAGGCCTGTGTCAGCTTGTTGATGCTTTCCCATGAGTACCTTGAATACGGCTCGGCGAGGAATGCATCGATGAACTTTTCCTGGGCGTCCTTCGTTTTCCCTTGGCCCATCAGTGCGTCGGCCCAAAATCGATACGCCATTTCGCGATCCGCATCGATGGTCACGGCCTTTTCAAACCAAGGTTCCGACTCGCGATACTTCTTCTGTGCGTAGAATGTGTCCCCAGCAAATACGGCGGCTTCGTAGCTCTTTGGATTCAGCCGATACGCCTTCTCGTAAGACTTGAATGCATTCGCGTAATCGCCTTTTCCAAAGAATGCCTCGCCTTCGCGCAGGGCTTGCTCAACTTGCGGATTTCCGTCACGAAAATTGTCGTCATCGCCGCCGTCCGGAAATAATTGATCGAACATGGTTAGGGCACGCACATCATTGCTGCCCAGCTCCTTCGCCTTTGTAAGAGCTCGAAGTGCCCGCATGCGTTCGTCTTTTCGGATCTTTGGGTCGGTGAGCGTGGCGGATCGGATAGCGATTGCAACACCGTAATGTGTCCAGACTTCAACGTCATTCGGCAGCGATTTCGAAATCTGATCGAGCAAGGGATAGGCATCAAGGTGACGATTCTCACCAACGAGGGCAAGAGCTTTCTCGCGATCGGATTTTACGCTGACGTTTTGCGCCGGGGTGCCTACGATGCAAAAACAAAGAAGCAAAACAAGAGTTGCCGTGACGAGAGGAAAACGGTGCAATCGCATAGTACTTTATCTCCTAGTCACCCAAGTCTAGCTCAGAGTCGGATGCTACAGCTACATAAAATTTGGCCGCTTCTCTCTAACTAGTTTGCTCCCGCGAAAATAACTTCAGTCCGAATCGTTGCGTCTTTCTCAACGCTTCGAGAAACTCTTCGCGCGTCACACCCCTCGCTCCGAACGCCTTCATATGCGGCGTCATCACCTGCGAGTCGAGACAGGTTGAGCCGCGGGATCGGAGGTGGTCGATAAGGAAAAGAAGGGCGAGCTTCGAGGCGTTGGCTTCGAGATGAAACATCGACTCCCCGCAGAAAATACCGCCGGCATCGACTCCGTATAGACCGCCGACCAGGTTGCCGCTTTCGCTCCACGCCTCGACGCTGTGTGCGATCCCGGCTTCATGTAATTCGCCAAAGACGCTCTTAAACTTTTCAGTGATCCATGTACCGAGCTGCTCGGGGCGACGCACCCGCGAGCATTGATGCATCACCGCGCGAAAATCTTTGTCGATCGTGAAAGTTAGTGTACTCGCACGGCGCGCCTTTGCGAGGCTTCGCGAGATGTGCAGCTCGTCAAAGAAGAGAATCGCCCGCTGCTCGGGGCAATGCCAGGGCAGCGGAATACCATCGGTCGGCCAGGGGAAAATACCTTTCGAATAGGCCTCGCGAAGATTTACAGGCGTCGGCGGAGTGCCGAAGGCGACAATGCCCTCCGAGTGGATCATATAGTTTCCGACTACGGTCCACGGCCGAAAGTCGAACGTCGCCGGATCTGGAAAAGCGTCACGTCGCATAACGAGAATTTAACCACAGAGTACACAGAGGACACAGAGAAACAACAGAAAGTTCTTTGCTTCTTTCGGTGTCCCCGAGCCTTCTATGGTGAAGTTTCCTAAACCTGCTTTAGCTTCCACTTTCCGCGTTTGAACAGGATCGCGCTTGCGATCGCGAGCACCGAGAAGGCAATCGTGATCGCCCAGAAGACGCCACTCGGGCCCATTTCGAAATAATATGCGAGCAGATAAGCTAGCGGAATTTCGAAGAGCCAGAAGACGAAGATGTTCAGATAGGTCGGCGTCCAAGTGTCGCCCGCACCGTTGAACGCCGTCTCCAGCACCATTCCGAGACCATAAAATGCGAAACCATACGCGATGATGTGCAGAGCCGAGGTGCCATATGCGAACACTTCCGGCTCCTGCGTAAAGATGCCGATTATCGGAGCGGAGAATAGCCAGAAGACCGCTCCGACAAGAAAATACAGCACCGTGTTAAATCCGGCAGCTTTCCAAACGGCGGCCTCGGAACGCTCGGGTTTGCCCGCGCCGAGGTTTTGTCCGACCATCGTCGCTGCCGCATTGCTCAGGCCGAGGGCCGGCAGCAGAGCAAACATCACGACGCGCAACGCGATCACATATCCTGCAATCGCAACCTCGCCAAAGCCTGCCATGATCGGCATCAGTGCCGTCCAGCTAGCCGTTGCAACCAGCAGTTGGAAAACGGCCGTCGATGAGAGTTTGGCGAGCTTTGTGAGCAACGAGGTGTCCAAGATCCAGTTCGCACGGCTCACGTGAATACGACCGCCGGGCCGAAACAGATGCCATGCGGCATATGCGACGCCGATTCCGCGACCGATAGTCGTGCCGACGGCTGCTCCGGTCACACCGAGCTCTGGAAACGGCCCGACGCCAAAGATGAACATTGGTGCGAGGATCATATTCAAGCCATTTGCGAGGAACAGAACGCGCATCGCAATTGCTGCGTCGCCCGCGCCGCGAAAGATCGCGTTTAGCAGGAATATGAAGACGACGACCGCGTTGCCGCCGATCATGATTCGCATGAAGGTCGCGCCCTCAGCGACAATCGCCGGTGTCGCGCCGAGGACCGTGAGAATATTCGGTGCGAAAACGATTCCGATCCCGCTGATGACGAGCGAGATGATGATGCCGGAATAAATTACATGAGCGGCAGACTTTGCTGCGCCCTCTGGATCTTTTTCGCCGATACGTCTCGCTACGGTCGCGGTCGCGCCGATCGCCAGACCAAACGCGACGGCATAGATCAGTGCCATTACAGATTCCGTCAGGCCGACTATCGCGATTGCGTCTGCGCCGAGCTTCGCGACAAAGAAGATATCGACAACGGCAAAGAGGCTCTCCATCGACATCTCCAGGATCATCGGGATCGCCAGTATGATCAGGGCAATCCAGATAGGCCCCTGTGTAAAGTCGCGTTCGCTGCCGCGCAATGCCTCGCGGAAGACCGCGAAAAATGAATTGTCGTAAACCGGCTCACCCTGGTTTTCAGTACTCGTAGACATAACAAAAGATTCCTATGAGTTTAGGGCATACAAATGCCGACAAAGCCCGCGTCTCTGTTAGAGAAGCGCGCGCTTCAAAAATAGACGTCGAAAATCGATGAATTAACTAGCGGATGCGGATGGCAAGCTTCATAGTGGAAACGAATATAGCACAACAAAACCGCGGCGAGCTAGTAGATTCTAAGGTGAGGCTCGATATGTCCGTGACAGTTAGTATGACGACGTTGCATAAATGAGACAAGTGACAATCTACGCAACATAACATATGATTTAAGCGGCGCGTTGTGCCGCTCTTTGACAATTAAGCTGATTTATTCGAGTCAAAAAAATTTGCAGAAACTATGGGACGCAAGCGTTAAGATCCGCATTGTCAACAGTTACACGTCCCACGGGCCCGTGGGATGGGCGCGGGACGCCGTGGGACAAGCGCTGGTACGCCGGAAGCAAGGCCTTGCGCGCGAGTAGGGCGCGCTGTAACAATCAAGCTGCGATGAGGATAGCAGTAGCAATGAGCGGCGGCGTCGATAGTTCGACTACAGCCGCGATACTAAAAGAGCAGGGCCACGAGCTCGTTGCCTTTACTATGCAGTTGTGGAATCAGCGGCGCGGCATCAGCGTCGATGAAAACGGCGATCCACTTCCCAGCCGTTGCTGCTCGCTGGACGACGTTTATGATGCCCGCCGGGTCGCGGAATCTCTGGGCATTCCATTCTATGTATTGAACCTCGAAAAGGATTTTGAACGCGATGTCGTCGAGCCGTTTGTAGCGAGCTATCTCTCGGGCGAGACTCCGATTCCCTGTGTCGCATGTAACTCACGCTTGAAATTTGCGGCGCTGGATAAAATGGCGGCGAGCCTCGACTGTGACAAGGTTGCAACCGGGCATTTTGCTCGCGTCGAGTATGATGAGGCCGCAAACCGTTATCGGCTTTTTCGCGGGCGCGATCATTGGAAGGACCAGAGCTATTTCCTGTGGGAGCTCACGCAGCAGCAGCTTTCGCGTTCGATGTTTCCATTGGGCGAGATGACAAAAGCGGACGTTCGCGAAGGTGCGCGTAAAGCCGGTCTCTATACTGCGGAAAAAAAAGAGTCGCAGGAGATCTGCTTTGTGCCGGACGGGAAATATTCGGAGTTCATTGACCGCTATCTCGAGCACGAGAATCGCGACGCCGAAAAGCCATTGGCGGGCGAGATTGTGACGGCCACGGGCGAGACGGTCGGCACCCATACAGGAATCCATCGTTACACGGTCGGGCAGCGGCGAGGCCTCGGTATCGCGCACGAGAGGCCGCTTTACGTCACTCAGATCGAGCGCGCGAGGAATCAGATCGTTGTGGGCGAAGAGAACGAGCTCGACCACGCGGAATTCACTGCCAGAGGCGTGAATTGGACTGCGTTTGACGAACCAACTGCGCCTGTTAGGGCTACGGTAAAAATTCGCTACAAGCACGATCCGGCACCGGCGACGATCTTTCCGCTCGAGGATTCTCATGCCCGCATCGTGTTTGACGAGGCTCAGCGAGCAATCACGCCGGGTCAGGCGACGATATTTTACGACCTCGAGACCAGCGAAGAGGTTGTCGGCGGCGGTTGGATTATGCGAAATTAAGTCTTCGAGATTCTTATGAAAAAGCCTAAGAAAAGACCCAGCAAGACGGCTAAAGCCGCACAAAAACTCTTGACTGACTCACAGCTTTTGTCGGACGCGAAGGCCTCAGGTGCGGACGACGGAAGTGAATTCCGATCCTCAGTAGTGACGCCGCGCACTAATACGAAAGCGATCAAACCTCGCCCGGACAAAAAGCGCGGTTAGCGCTCATCCGAGGTGACGCGGCCTTCTGATGCAAAAAGGCGAATTGAGAAAGCTCTGGTTGGCGAGGCGTCGCGAGCTCTCGGCGGAGGAGATTGCGTTCGCGAGCGCTCGGATCGCGGATACGTTTTTCGAGAATTTCTCTCTCGACGCAGTCCGGTGCATCCACACATTCCTACCGATCGCAAAATTTGCTGAGATCGATACGATGCAGATCTACGAAAGGATCTGGCGTGAGTTTCCTGAGATTAGCGTCGTAGTGCCGCGGCTAAATGAAGAAACCGGCGAGATGGATGCGTATGCGTTCACGCCCGACAGCAAACTCGCGGTCAACAGATGGGGAATTTCGGAACCGATGGAGGGCGCTGCCATTTCTCCCGGCGAAATCGACTTGGTGCTCGTGCCGGGATTGTGCTTTGACCGTCGAGGCCATCGCGTCGGGTTTGGGAAGGGCTTTTATGACCGATTCCTAATGACGGTGCGTGGCGACTGTCAAACGGTCGGCCTCTCGCAATTTGAACCGGTCGAGACGATAGATGACCTGCATGCGGGCGACGTCCCGGTAAACGCGATCGTAACGCCGCGCGGCCTCGTCCTCCCGACGAACTAAAAAAGGCGCGCATCGCGACGCGGCCATTACTTGGGTTTCAATATATCCCTAATCTCGCCTAGTAGGATGGCCTCGGCGGTCGGCGGCGGATTGCCCTCTAGGGCCTTAAATACTTTGACGGCGTAGCGTGCGATCAGGAACATTACGAACGCGACGATCAGAAAGCTGATGATGTCGTTTATCAGCTGCCCATACATCACTAGCGGCTGTTTAGCTGCGATGGCGGCCTCGATCTGCTGGCCATTGGTCACCGGCATTTCGCCGAGGTTGATTACCTTATTCTTGAAATCGACGCCGCCGGTGAGCAAGCTGACAAAAGGCATTATGATGCCGTCTGTTAATGTCTTGACGATCGCGCCAAAAGCAGCGCCCATTACGACGGCGATCGCGAGCTGGAGTACGTTGCCACGGGCGATGAACTCGCGAAAATCCTTGATCATGTGCCGTGTAGTCTACGCGCTGGCCGTGCCGGCGACCGCATCGTCATCGTCTGCATCGTCGAGCAGCGATGCCTGCCCCTCGTCCGCGCTACTGCCATAGCTAGTGGAGCTCGAGTAGGCCTGCGCTTCGTCGTCGCCCTCGTCCTCCTCGGCCTGCACGGCTGCCGCTTCGCTGCTCTCCATAGCACGCAGCATTGAGCAGCCCCCCTCGAGGATCGCGCCTTCCTCGATGATCAGGCGAGGTGCCTGGATATTGCCCATGACCCGTGCCGTGCGGCCGAGCTGGAGTTTTTCGGTAGCAAGTATATCCCCATTTACAGTTCCATTTATCATCGCCGCCGCAACTGCCACGTTCGCATCGACCTGGCCATTCGTTCCGACGATAAGTGTCCCAGAATCAGAGGTTACGGTTCCGACGAGATGCCCGTCAACACGCAGCATCGCCTGGAATTGCGTCTCGCCCGTGAGCGTCGTACCGTGCCCGACAAAGCCGCTCAGGCGGCCCTCTTTAATGTCCCGGGCCATCGAATCGCTTTCCGAGATCGCCTTCGGGCCGCTCGCCTGTGGCTCGGCTGCGTAGCGAGAGGGCTGTTCGCTGATGCCTGGCTGCGGATAGTCGTTCGCGGCCTCGGCCGCGTCGCCTCTCGAGCTTCGTCCCATTCTGATCATGGTGATACCTCACTTATTCTGTAAATCTTTTCGGAGCAGAGGCGGGGGAAAAAATCGTCGCGCAATTGGCCAAAATCCCTTGATTCCGTACAAAAATGCATCAATTTGTCGTCTCCGTCGCTTCAATGATAGTTGAGTTACAATGGCGCTGTCTAGTTGTATTTTTAGTTGTAAAACATCGTCTAAACTGGCACACTAGGTAACTTTCGGGTGCGAGAGCGTTAATGCAGGCTGAGACGAAACTAAAATCGAGGCTCCTAAAGAAGATGGGCCGGGCGATCGCGGATTTCTCGATGATCGAGGAGGGCGACCGCGTGATGGTGTGCCTCTCGGGCGGTAAGGACAGCTACACGATGCTCGACCTGCTGCTCGATGTGCAGCGGCGTGCTCCTGTGAATTTTGAGATCCTCGCGGTAAATCTCGATCAAAAGCAGCCTGAGTTTCCCGAGCACATCCTACCCGAGTATCTGGAATCGCGAAGCGTCGCCTACAACATCGTCGAGGAAGACACGTTCTCGATCGTTACTGCTCACATTCCTGAGGGTAAGACGTATTGCTCGCTGTGCTCGCGACTTCGCCGCGGCATCCTCTATACTACCGCCGTCGAGGAACGCTGTACAAAAATCGCGCTCGGCCATCACGCGGACGATATTATCGCGACATTTCTGATGAACCTTTTTTACGTCGGCCAGCTCAAGGCGATGCCGCCGATCCTTCGCTCGGATGACGGCCGCAATACGATCATCCGGCCGCTCGCATACGCTCAGGAAAGCGAGATCGTCGCGTATTCGGAAGAGCAAAAATTCCCGATCATCCCCTGTAACCTATGCGGCTCGCAGGCAAATCTAAAGCGCGCCCGAGTGAAGCGTTTGATCAACGAGCTCGAAAAAGAGACGCCCTATATCCGTCAGACGATGCTCACCGCAATGACAAACGTAACGGGCTCGCACCTGCTCGACAATGAGCTCTACGACTTCAAAAACTTTGAGCCAATGATCAAATCTATCCCCGCAGGCCACGGCTCGGTCGAGCGGGAGCTCGACGAGGTTTTCGACCACTCGGAATCAGAAGTCAAAATCCAAAATCCCCAATTTCAGAGTGTGGCGGCCGCCCTCGTCCAGTAAATACGGCCATCCCGGTGCTCCCGCGACCGCCGCGGCCTGATGCGCGTGCATGATCAGCGGTTTGTGGGTGCCTTATAGCGTGGCTAATGCTCCATTATCGATGGATAGTGGCGGATTATGGCACGTAGTGGCATGGCTAATGGCGCGTCTCGAAATCCCGGCCCGGCGTTCACCTCTCGGCGACTCGACGATGACGATAGGCAGTACACTGCCGTCGACATTTCTCTTAACCCCAGCGTTAACTTCACGCAAAACAAGAAAAATCGGAAAAATACGCATAACACGTCGTTTCGCGAAAAACGGTGTTTGCGGCGCCTCGTCTTGTTGATAAGTTTATCTTTTCGCTCGCTGCGTACGGAGACACGCGCACGTGCCGAGACGTTATAACAAGCGAACAGGTAAATTTATGAAAGCAGATTGGATCGAGATAAAGCGCGGCGACATGATGCCGCAGTACGCAGGAATCTACGCAACGATGAATCCGGCTGGCGACATCGTCATCAGCCGCGTCACGCACGAGATGCTGGGCAGGCCCGTCGCATTTCTGATCCTCTACGACAAGGCAAACAACCGCATCGGCCTAAAACCCGCCGGCCTCTCCACACGAAATGCCTATCCGACGCGCGTCAGCAACAAAGCCGGTGCAAAAATGGTCCGCGGACACCGCCTCACGCGCGAACACCGCATCGACCTCCCTCATACCATCCAATTCGTCGGCGCCGAGATCGACGAAGACGGCATCCTCATCCTGGATATCCGCACCGCAAAGCAATCACGCCGGGCCGACAATCACAGAGCAAATCGAGAGAAGCCCGAGGGTTGTATTTAGAACTGATTTCCCCTACTTTGAAATGCGATGCCACGACTTTCCCAAGCAGACATTCGAAATAACGCAATCGCCTTCGTTCATGAATGGAAAGGCGAGTCTCGCGAGCGTGCGGAGTCGCAGACTTTTTGGAATGAATTCTTGGAGATATTTGGGATCAGACGCCGGCAGGTCGCGATATTTGAGAAGGCTGTTCAGAAAAACAATAAGAACACGGGAGCGATAGACCTCTTTTGGCGCGGCGTTCTACTTGTAGAGCATAAATCCCTAGGAAAGGATTTCAACAGGGCCACGTCGCAGGCGTTTGAGTATCTTGAAAATCTTCCGCCTGACGACCTTCCCGAGTATGTTCTGCTCTCAGATTTCGCGTCATTTCGTTTGTACAACCTCGACACTAAGGAAGAGATTGAGTTCCCTCTGGAGGCGTTACCCGATAAGACGCATCTCTTCGGCAAGATATCGGGGTATCAGAAACGAGAATATAAGGAGCAGGATCCGGTAAATATAAAAGTCGCGATGAAGCTGGGGGAGCTTCACGACGCTCTTGTCGATACTGGTTATAGCGGCCACAAGCTTGAAACGTTCCTCGTTCGGCTTGTTTACTGTTTTTTCGCGGACGACACAGGAATATTCCAGAAAGACGCGCTTGAGTTCTTTATAAAGGAAAAGACTGCAGTCGACGGATCGAACCTGGGCGCGTTACTCACACAGGTTTTTCAGGTTCTTGATACTCCCGAATCGTCACGTCAGACGAACCTCGACGAAGACCTTCAACAAATGCCGCACGTGAACGGCGCGTTGTTCGCCGAACGTATCGACCAGCCCGCATTCGATCGCAAGATGCGCCAGATCATCATTGACGCATGCGAGACCGATTGGAGCAAGGTATCACCGGCGATTTTTGGTTCGCTGTTTCAATCGGTAATGGACCCGGAGAAGCGTCGAAATCTCGGTGCTCATTACACGAGCGAAAAGAACATCCTGAAAGTAATTACGGGCCTGTTCCTCGACGATCTGCAAGCCGAGTTCTTAGCGGTCAGGAACAACCTCAACAAACTGCGTTCGTTTCACACTAAGATCGCAGGTTTACGGTTTTTCGATCCGACGTGCGGGTGCGGCAACTTTCTGGTAATTACCTATCGCGAAATGCGGCGGCTGGAGCTTGAGATATTAAAACAGGAGCGCGTTCTGACCGGCGACACGCAAAGCCGGATGCTCGTCTCCGACCTCTCGAAGATCGACGTCGATTCGTTCTACGGGATCGAGTACGAAGAATTCCCGTCCGAGATCGCCCGCGTCGCTCTGTGGCTGACCGACCATCTGGCAAACATGGAACTTTCCGCTGAGTTCGGAATTCCATATTTCCGCCTACCGCTTCAGCACACGCCAAATATCGTCCACGGAAATGCGTTGCGAATCGACTGGCGGGACATTGTGGGCGAACCGGAGGACTCGCTTTATATACTCGGCAATCCGCCGTTTGTTGGCGGCAAGATGATGGACTCCGACCAACGAGCGGATATGGCTCGTGTTTGTTCGGATGTACCTAATTATGGACTATTGGATTACGTATGCGGTTGGTATGTAAAGGCGGCAAATTTCATCAAGAACACCCAAATTAGAGTTGCCTTTGTATCGACAAATTCCATCACGCAGGGTGAGCAGGTTGGCGTCTTGTGGAGCCACCTTCTTGAAAAAGGAATCAAGATCCATTTTGCTCATCGAACGTTTAAGTGGAGCAATGAGGCCACGGGAAAAGCAGCTGTCTTTTGCGTGATAATTGGTTTCGGACTATCGGAAGTGAAAACCAATAGGCTTTTCGACTACGAAACTCCTAAAGCTGAAGCACACGAGATTAAAGTCAAAAACATCAACCCTTATTTAATTGATGCTCCAGACGTCGTTGTTTCTCGACGACAAAACGCGCTCTCAGCAATTCCCGAAATTAACTTTGGGAATATGCCGCTCGATGGAGGGAATCTAATTATTTCAACGCGAAACGAGAAACAACAGATCCTCGCATCGGACCCAACGATCGAACGTTTTATTAGGCCGCTTATCGGAGGAGACGAATTCCTGAACGGCGGAATGCGATGGTGTCTTTGGTTTGCCGACGCATCGCCAACCGAGCTCCAATCACTACCCCAAGAGATAAAGAAAAGGATCGAGGCCGTTAAGACCTTCCGCGAAAGCAGCAAGGCTCCGTCAACCAGAAAATTCGCTACGACCCCATATTTGTTTCGTGATCGGCGAACGCCTCCCAATTTTCTCGTTGTACCAAAGGTATCGTCAGAAAGACGAGTTTATCTTCCCATCGGGTTTTTCGATGACGACACGATAGTAACCGATCTCTGCTTCATGGTTCCGAACGCGACGATTTATCATTTCGGAGTCTTGACCTCATTGATGCACAACGCGTGGATGCGTCAGGTTTGCGGGCGCTTGGAAAGCCGTTATCGCTATTCGAAGGATCTCGTCTACAACAATTTTCCGTGGCCGCAGTCACCGTCGGCCAAGCAGACGACGCGTGTCGAGCAGACGGCCCAAGGCATTCTCGACGCTCGGGCAAAATATCCCGGATCGACGTTGGCCGCTCTTTACGATCCGCTGACAATGCCGAAGGGGCTCGTGGACGCCCACCGAGCCAACGACGAGGCGGTCGATGCCTGCTACGGGACACGCCGTTTCAGAAACGAACTCGAACGCCTCGAGTTTCTTTTCGATCTTTACCGACAATACACCGAGCCGCTGGCGATGGCGAGTGAAAAAGAAACGCGAAAGGCGAAACGAAAAACTTCGACCGTTCGGGCGGAGCTATAGATAGCCATGGAAAGAGCCGAAAATCTGCGACAAGGAGAATTGATTCTTTACGAAGCACCCGACGGCGCGGTGCGGATTGAGGTGGCCTACGAGGACGAAACATTTTGGTTGAATCAGAAACGCGTCGCAGAGTTATTTGGGGTCGACGTTCGTACCGTAAACGAGCATCTTGCGAATATCTATTCCTCGCACGAACTCCAGCGTGACTCAACTATCCGGAAATTCCGGATAGTTCAACGAGAGGGGACCCGCGATGTCGCCAGGGAGATCGAATTTTACAACCTCGACGCCATAATCTCCGTTGGCTATCGCGTGAACAGTGTCCAGGCAACCCGGTTTCGCATCTGGGCGACGCAGACGTTGCGGGAATTCATTACGAAGGGCTTTGTGCTTGACGACGAGCGGTTGAAGCTTAACAAGCGATTTGGCAAAGATTATTTTGATGAACTCCTTGAACGGATTCGCGAGATTAGGGCGAGCGAGCGTCGTTTTTACCTTAAGATCACGGACATCTACGAGCAGTGCAGTATTGACTATGACAAGTCAGCTGAAGTTACCCAGACGTTCTTCAAGATCGTTCAGAATAAGCTCCACTGGGCGGTGACGGGACAGACGGCGGCCGAGATCATCGCTAACCGCGCGGACGCAAAGAAACCCTCAATGGGACTGACTAGTTGGAAGCAGGCTCCGACAGGCAAGGTCTTGAAGTCAGACGTCCCAATTGCAAAGAATTATCTGATCGAATCGGAGATAAAGGAGCTTGAGCGGATCGTAACAATGTACCTGGATTATGCAGAAAATCAGGCATCACGCCAGATCCCGATGAAGATGACCGATTGGGTCGGGCGACTCGACGCGTTTCTCAGATTTAATGAATATGAGGTTCTGGCGGACGCAGGAAAAGTTTTCCACAATGTGGCAAAAGCCATCGCGGAAAAGCAGTACGGTGAGTTTCGCATAAAGCAGGATCAGGGGTTTGAAAATGACTTTGAGAAGGCTATAAAACGGATAGGGATAAATGAGTCCTAGGGATTACCAGTTCTTGCGAATCGCCACATTAACAAAACGGCGAGTGGGAAGTCCTACTGCGCCGGCGTTCTTGTTGATCTAATCATAATCTAAAGCAAGTTTGCAGATTTCGGCCACGTCGTCTGAGGAAGTCCCTCAACGTGGGCGTCGCCCCCATAGTGTGCGGACCCGCAGGTCGAGTTACCACGGGCCCGTGCTGTCGCGGCAATCAAATAGAAAGATATAGAGACCCGGATGAATATCAACCTCTTTATGCGCCCATTCTACGAACGAGCGCTCGAGGATGATGTGATCGGTTATATTTTTGAAATCGCGGGGCTCGATCTCGACAAGCACCTTCCCGTCATCAGCGACTTTTGGGAAAGCGTTCTATTTGGTACCTCGGACTATGCAAAGCACGGGCGTAATCCATTGGCGATTTCACAGAGACCTATATTTTTAAGACGCCGCTGAGACCCGAACACTTTGAGCGTTGGCTGGCGATATTCTCATCTGTCGTCGACCGGGAATTTGCAGGTGAGAGAGCATCGCTCATGAAAAGCCGCGCCCTCGCGATCGCCGCCCGAATGCAGAAATACCTGAAAGAAGGCGAAGCGGAGATCCGTCCTTGCAAAATCAACGTAGAGCCCAGGCCCGCTCTACGATGAGCTTCCGGGCCTCCGCGCCAATGCTTATTTATCGCCGTATAGTTTCTTTGGAACGAAGATCTGGTCGTCGATGGATGCGTTGTGTTTCACTGACTTGACGACGCTTATGATGTTGCCCATGCCGATATTGTAGCTAACCGTTTTGTATGGCAGCTTGATGCCGTCGATTTCGCGATAGTCGGAAAAGGTAATCGTGTATGGCAGGCTCGGGCCGCCGGTGCTCGAGACATTGATGCCCTCGCGGCGCAGCAGCAGGAAGGTAGTCGTCGAGTAAAACTCCGTGAACGTCGATCCTGCTTTCGGCTCGAATGAGACGATGTACGCGTCCTCGCCCCCGACCTCTGAGGTTCCGACGACCTCGACCTTTTTGTATTTCGCCTGCCAGTCGAGCATCGAATAGAAGTCGGCGAGATTGCGTGCGTCATTGAGAGCCGTCCCGCTGTAATTGTCGCCGGACATAAACGTCAGCGCTTGCCCGCCGCCGGTGCCGTCGAAATATTCCCAGCTGCTGCCGATCTCTTTACCAAGCGCGAGGAGCTTGGTTTCGCTCGCGGCCTTATTCGGCGCTTTTGACCACGAAATTGATCGGCCCTGCACCCCTTGGCTCTCCATGTCGATGGTTGACTCGGTGATTCGTGAGTTGATCTTTCGCCAATTTGCTTCGCCGCCAGCAGCCGCGATCGCCTTTGCCTGCAAATCATCTATCGCGATCGTCGGCTTCGCGCTTTTATCTTCGCGTTTGAATTCGAATTCGCCCTCGGGCTGCGAGACGACGACGCTAATCTGCTTGCCGCTGGCGTCGCGCTTTGCGGTCATAAAATAGGCGTCCGGTAGAGGCGACATTGAGTACACATCTTTCGATTTATCGATGAGCGTGTAGGGCATCTGGCCGGACAAATTAAAAGTAATCTTTCCGTCGGCCTCCTGCTTGATCGCGACCTTGCCGCCACGCGGGCCGACATACTCGCCGAGCAGCTCGCGGGCGGCAGTCGATGCTTCGGATGGTTTTGCGACGACCTTTCCGCCGACTACCCGCGGCATCGTGACATTGCCCTGCGGCTGTTCGAGATACGCGGTGTTGTCGCCAAAAGTAATAAAGAAGCCGTCGGGCGCACCGGCGAGTTTATATTTGCGACCGGAGACCCTTTCCAGCGTATAAGCAGGCTGGCCCGGGACGTTCATCGTCAGCTTGCCGTCTGCCCACGTTACGCCAATGTCGATGCCTGCGGCCTCGATGCGATATGTTCCCGCCTCTTTTTCTGCCGGAACGGGAACGGTTGACTCCGCTGGTTTAGCCGTCAGGGAGCCGAAAATGATCGGCATCAGCTCCTGGCCAAGCGGAGAGCCCGTTACATTGGTGAGCATTACAAAGCCGAGCTTTTCCTCGGGAATCATCGCGACCAGCGAATTAAATCCGTCGATGTTGCCGCCGTGCTGCACGACTTTTTTGCCGTTCCAGGTATCGATAAACCAGCCGAGCCCGTACGAAGATTTGCCCGCGGCGTCGCGTTTCATCTGCGGTTTTAGCCATTCCTCAAAACCCTTCTCCGAAACGATTCGCTTGCCATTCGCGACGCCGCCGGAGAGTGCAAATTTGAGCCATTCCGCCATGTCGCGGGCGCTCGAGTTGATCGAGCCTGCAGGAGCGACTTCCTTGATCTCGCGAAACGGCAGGAGCCGCGTCGCCTTGGTGTCGAAGTTGTAGTCGTAGCCGAGCGAGTGGTCCTTTGCCTTTAGCATCTCGGCAATCAGCATTGAGCTATTGGTCATGCCGAGCGGTTTGAAAATATTCTTCGGCACCCATTTTTCCCATTCTTCTTTCTGTACCTGCGAGACGATCTCGCCGGCAGCAGTAAACATAATGTTCTGGTAGAGAAATTTTTCGCGAAACTTTGCGCCGGGCTTTGCCTGCGCCGCGACCTGGATGAGCTCGGCACGATTTAACTTACCGGTGACCATCGCGAGGTCGGTGCGATTGAGCCCAGAGGAATGCGAGAGCAAATCGCGTATCGTGATGCCCTTATCCGCGTCCGGATCGTACATCTTGAAGAACGGCAGCACCTTTTTCGGCGAGTCGTCGAGCGAGAGTTTGCCCTGATCGGCTGAAATCAAAACGGAAAGCGCGGTGAAGGCCTTTGTAGCCGAGCCGATCGGAAATTGCGTATCAGGCGTTACGGCGATCTTTCTGTCAAAATCCCTATAACCGAGGCCCTTCATGTAGATGACCTTGCCGTCTTTCACGATCACGAGCGACATTCCCGGAATGCCGAGCGCGTTGCGACGGGATTCGGTTTTCGCCTCGATTTCGGCGAGAGCTTTCGAATAGGCCTCAGTGGACGCGACCGCAGTCTGCGCAACTATATGCTGTGCACTCGGGGCAACGACTAACGAGAGAAGTAGAAGCAACGAGAAAAAGCTTGCGCTAAATCTGGATTTCATAGATTTGGTTTTTTGAATATCAATTAGCTAATACGCGCCTCGGGATCGATTTGTTCGATACGAATCAGCGTCAAACTGACGCCCATCAAAATGTAAAACACCATCGCGACTTCGCTGTCGCCGAGGTTGTAATGGACCATGCCGCTCACAAGAAAGCCCGCGAGCCCGCCGAAGCATCCGAGCAGGATTCCGAGATAACGCCAATCTGCGGATTGATTTTTTCGAATGGCCCTGAGCAGCGTGCGGCCGTATATTCCGACGATAATCAGCCAGATCAACAGGGCCGGCCAGCCGCGTTCGACGGCAAGCTGGAGCGGCGTCGAATGAAAATGGCCCACCGGCAAACGGCCGTTGTCGAATAGGCGCCACTCGGGAGCGAAGCGTTTGATCGAGTCCATCCCGACGCCGAAGGTAAAGTTACGGGCGTCCTTCGTCCACAGATCGAAACCTTCGCGCCAGACGGTTTGCCGCCACGTCGTTGAATTGTCCTTCGCGTCGAAGAAGCCAACCTCGCGCGTCTGCTGGAGGGCAAACAGCGCGATCGCGATGATCGGCAGGATTACGAGAGTCGCGATTAGTATCCACTTTCGGCCGAGCCCCATCAGGACGATTAAAAAGCCGGAGACGAGCAGGCCGCCCTGCGAAGCACGCGTGACGTTGAGCACCAACGCCAGTGCCATAAAGACGAGGCACGCGGCAAGAATGATAAATGAGCGCCGCGGAGCAAGGAGAGATTCCCGTCGTCGCCAACTCGCGAATGCCGCGACGGCGAGACCGACCCCGAGCGACATTATCAACTGCAGCACCTCGGCGTAGGTCGTAAAGTGCCCGTAAAAGCCCGCGCTGCGCCAATTGTGACTGGGTTTCCACGATGTGAAGCCCAGCCGCTCATTTGCTGTCGAACCCGCGGTGAGATGTTCGCGCGCGAGAGTCGATTTGATCTCGTAATCGGTCTTATAGATGCGAAACTCGACGCTGCCCTCACGCTCTATTGCGGCTACGACCTCTTCCGGTGACGAAATTTTTTGTTTGCCGATGGCGAGGATCGTATCGCCGTCCTTAATGTTTGCGCGATCCAGCGGCCCCGCCGTGTTGACCTCGTGCACCTCGACACCGCGGCCGATTAGACGCTCGATCGGCGTGATCAGCGCGCTGAACATGCAGGACGCGATTAGCGTGAACGCGAGGAAAAACCCCGCTGCCTTTGTTCGCACGTTCCCAGCGACAAAATACACGATGACAAAGAGGAGGGCGGCCCTGAGCTTGCCGAGCGAAATGTCCGGCGCGAAGGAGAAGATCGAGCTAACAACTGACCAGACGAATAAACCGAAGAGCGCGATGTCGAGCTTGCTGATTCCGGTAAACGGACGCGGCGCGACGACGAGGCGCACGGCGTAAATCGTCATACCGATCAACCACGCCGATTGAGTTGCGGCTATCGAGTGCGGGGCAAATACGACCATCAGCACGAGGAATATGAATGCCGCGCGATCGAGCCAGAGCGCGGCGCCGCGCTCTTCGCCGAGTCCGGCGATGCTATCTAGTTTTGCGAAAAGCTCGCGCATAACGAGGATGAGTATAATGGCAATTTCAAATATGAACGAGACAAGCGTCCAGACCGATCTCGCGATGACGGCCGAGATCAAGCTATATTACGACCTCTATGTGCCTCCCGGGATTGAGGCGAACTCGAGGCCGCTGCTTATCGCAGTACACGGCTATGGCGCGCATAAGCGGCATATGATGCGCGAAGCGCGCCTCGTCGCTAATGAGCAATTTGTTATTGCATCGATCCAGGCACCGCATCAGCATTACCGCCGGACGGAGGACGGTGCTTACAAGATCGGTTTCGGGTGGCTCTCTGACTACAAATCAGAAGAGTACGTGCGCGTCCATCATCAGTTTGTTCTCGACGTGATCGAAAAACTGGCCGGTGACGAGACGATCGACGCTTCGCAAGTGTTTCTATACGGATTTTCGCAGGCGTGCGCGCTTAATTTCAGATTTGCGTTTTCGTATCCCGACGTTTTGCGAGGCATCATCGGTGTCTGCGGCGGTATCCCCGGCGACCTCGAGACAAACGAAAACTACAAGCCTTTTCCGGCCGAGACTTTCTATCTCTACGGCGACGACGACGAATTTTACACGCAGGAGAAATTCGCAGGCTTCGACACGAAGCTGTCGACGATGCTCCCGAATTACCGCTCAAAGCACTACACCGCGAAACACGAGATTACAAACGAAATGCGCGAGGACACCAAACAATTTCTTGCCCGGCAAATCGAGAGGAACGTATAATCTGCGATATGCGAAAGAAACTTGCTCCAGTGATCTTTGTCGCGCTCCTTTTGGCGATTTTGGTGGGTGCGGCGCGTTCCCAGACGCCTCATCCCGGAATCGTCCTTTTCAAGCAGGGGAACTATGAGGGCGCCTTGGCGACCCTGGATCGGGCCTCGAAGGAAAAGGAATTCAAAACCAACGCGGAGATCTTCAACTATCTCGGCCTCTCGCAGATCAAGAACGGCGATACCAAGAGGGCGAGAAAGAGTTTGGAGAAGGCCGTCTCGCTTGCCCCGACAAACCTGGATTACCGGACCAATCTGGCATTCGCCTATCTCCTCAATCGACAGCTGGACAAAGCCCAGTCAGCCACGGAGGCAGTACTTCGGCTCGATCCGAAGCACGTAGGCGCACACTATCTGCACGGAATCGCCAACATCTGGGAAGGGAAGATCGATGAGGCGGAGGCTGACGCAAATCGCATTATCGGTCTCGACCCGCTGTACTGCGATGCTTACATTCTCAAATCGGACGTGCAGATCGCACGGTTAGGTGCAAAGACCGCGAAAGGCGCCGAGGTAAGACAGGAGATCGGCTATCTAAAGTCCGCAGTCGAGATACTCGAGCGCGGCATCTCCGTTTGCGCAAAAGGAGGAAATGTACAACCCATTGAGAGCAAATACGAATCGGCTAAAGCATTTCACGCCTACTTTGCAAAAGAGAAATCTCCGGTCACAGCGGGTGCTGCAGCTATACCCGAGCCAGGAGTTGTGCCTCTCAAAATTCTAAGCAAGCCGAAGCCTGGCTACACCGATTCGGCGAGAAGCAATAACAAGCAAGGCACGATTGTTCTCGCGATCCTTTTTGGTGCAAATGGAAGAATCGAAGGGACCCTTTTGCTCAACAGGCTGGGTTACGGTCTTGACGAACAAGCGATGAGTGCCGCCCGGCGCATGAAGTTCGAGCCGAAAACGGTCAACGGGAAACCGGTTCCGGTCGTAAAGATGGTCGAGTACTCCTTTGCGATCTATTAGTCAACCGGGAGCGTTTGATCTCAACGCTGTCCTGGAGTTCAACCGGCAGTGTGACAATTGGCGTGTCCTCGTCCTGATCATTCTTTGAGATGTCGAGGCGAAGATCAGCCGGTTTTAGTTTGGCGATCTCGGAGCGAGGGCCAAACAGCGTGACGGTAGCCGAGCGGCCGGTGCCCGATGTGACGTTTAGCGTTCGCTCGACGCGCTTTTCGCCGACGCGAAACTCTACATCTACGACAGTGTTATAGATTGTGACTTTTCCGTTAGCGGCGAAGACAGGCACCCGCCGCGCGGTAAAATTTTCGCGCCAGCCGTTTAGCGAGATTCTCTCCGTTAACAATTCGTCGACGCCCGTCATCAGGCTCGCGGGGCCGCGTACCTTTATTCGACCCGGCACTGCTAACGGCTCGCCGTAGAGTTCAAAACCGCCGGGAAGTGTGCCGGTCGTGAGGGGCTTGACTGTTACTTCGCGTTCCTCGATCGCCTCAATGGTGACGGCGATGCGGCTCGGCTGCAGGTCGATCACCTTTACGCCGTCGGGCAGAGGGACCGAGACGCTGTCGGGTGTAAGCGTCAGGGTGCGTTCGCCCGGGGCGAGCCCGGTGAGATCGACATAGACGGTGAGGTCGTTACGGCGAATCTGCTCAACCAGGTCGTCTCGACCGCGTACCCTCAGCTCGACACTCTGCACCGCGGCACCCGTCACCGCCGCATTGTCGCTCAAGCGAAAATTGAGCGGCACGGTGAACCGATCCGTGGCTTCTTTTCCTTTGCTGAGGACCGTTACGCCGAGCCACAGCCCAAGCGTGATCACGAGCGCAAGGACCTTCAGCGGCCAATCCTCAAGGAAGATCTTCCGAGCGACATTGCGGGCGAATAACGCGTTGTTTGAGGTGTTTTCTTTCAAAAAAGGTTTATCACAGAGTCAATGAGAAACGGCTGATTTCAATCTCTCACGAAATCGTCACGTCCGTCTCTGCTTCCTTTAAAACTTTCGCGGCTTCGCGCCGCTTTTCGACCGCGGGCACGTCCATCGCGGCGAGCAAAAGCTTTCGCAGACGAGTCGGGTCGAGATTTCTCGAGACGGTGCCACCCTCGACGTAGGTGATGAGGCCGGTTTCTTCTGAGACGACAATCGAGATCGCGTCCGAGCCCTCGGTGATGCCGATCGCGGCGCGATGGCGTGTGCCGAGCTCGCGTGAGATCTCCGGATTCTTGGTCAGCGGCAGAAAAACGGACGCGGCGGCGATCCTTTCGTTCTGGATTACGACGGCCCCGTCGTGCAGTGGCGTCTCAGGGTGAAAGATCGAGACGAGCAGGTCGTAGCTGATGCGCGCATCCATCTGGACGCCGGCGTCGATGAAATTTCGCAGGCCGATATTTCGTTCGATGACGAGCAATGCGCCGATCTTCTCGGACGCGAGGGTTGTGATCGCGAGTACGATCTCGTCGTAGACGCTCCCGCCAAATTGTCCGCGTTGCCGCTTGAGAACAGGAAAGCGCAGGCGATTTGCAAAATACATGAGGGCCTGCCGAATCTCCGACTGAAAAAGGACGATGATTGCAAAGCCAAGATAGAGAACCGCGTAACGAAGTACAAATTCGAGAGTCGAAAGGTCGTAGGCGAGCGCGATCCAGTAGAGGACGGCGAGGAGCAGCATTCCCATCACGGTCGGAACGGCACGTGTGCCGCGAACCAGCTTGAGCACGACATAGACAATGATAAATACGAGCGCGATGTCGAGGACATTCCGCAGCGTGAAAATCGAAGTCAGCTCTTGGGCGCTTTCCATCGGCGTGAGACGCGTTAAAACGCTCCTAGAATAGCATAGGTAGCGAACTGGTTTTCGCTGCTGAGGCGCGGGCGTTTAGGCGGCGGTCGGGACGGGCGCAGGCGATTATCGGGACGCTATGCCTCGAAGGGTACTTCCGAGTTTTGCACGATGCTCAGCTCGTTGCGGGTGACGCGCTCGAGCAGTTTTTCGTCCTCGAACATTTTCAGGAGGCCGGTAACTGTCGCATAGCGCGGCTCCTCGGGTATGGTCACCGGCAGATTGATAAAGCCGCGCATATAGCGGTCGATGCCCTCGAGCAGGGCTCCGCCGCCTGTCAGAATAACGCCGCGGTCAAAGATGTCGGCCGCGACCTCGGGAGGTAGTTCCGAAAGAGTATCTTTTACCCTGAGGGCGATGCGCCGGACAATACTCTCGACGATCGGATATACCTCGCCAGCCGTAATTTCGACCGCAGCGGGGCTGCCGGTCTGCACGTCGCGGCCGCGAATCGTTATAGATTTCGAAATGTCATCGGGGAGAAATGTCGATGAAAATTTTGTCTTGAGCAGTTCGGTCGTTTCTTCGCCTACCTGGAGGCCGCGGTGCCGCCTGAGATGCGTTGCGAGGCTCTCGTTAATGGCGTGACTACCGTGGCGATCGGACGTTGAGTGCACAACGGCGCCCTTTGCCACAACTGCAATATTGGTGGTGCCCGCGCCAATATCTACGATGGCGGTCGCGCGCTTATCCGAGGGCAGGACGCCAGCACCGAACGCGGCCGCGAGGCCCTCCTCCATCATAAAAACTTTTCCGATCCCTGCATCATCGGCCGCATTCATCATCGCCCTCTGCTCGACGTGCGTCACGTCCGACGTCATCGACATCACGGCCTGGATTGAAATATTCATATTCGCCTTGCCGGTCTTCGCCTTTTTGACGAAGTGAGCGAGCATTCGCTTTGTCCGCTCAAAATCGCCGACAACGCCCGCGGTCAGCGGTGCGCGTACGGTAACGTCGCGGCCCTCGCGCCCGGCCATCTCGGCAGCCTCGAGTCCAAAGGCAACGATCTCCTCGGTCAGCTCGTTGATCGCGACGAGCGACGGCTCATCCAGCACGACGCCGCGGCCTTTGACCGCTACGATCGTGCTCGCGGTGCCGAGGTCGATCGCCATCGAGTCTGTTACGAGCTTTTTGAGGGAAGAAATTTTTAGCATAGGCGAGGCGAAAAGTTTCGCCGGAGGATCAATGAATTATATTCTGATTTGGTAGCTCTACGTCAATGAAATTAAAGCCTCCGCCGAGGTATTCGCATATTTATCCAATGATCGACTTTTGTAAAGAGAACTTGCCCGGGCTCAGGCCTACCCTTTGTGACCGGCTCGAGGCGGGAATCGTCAAACGCATCGCGTCTGCCGAGATTTGTCGCCCACACGACGGACAGCCGAACGCCGTTTATGTTTTATTCGAGAACAGGAACGGCGAAGCAATCTTCAACGAACTGGCAAAGCGCGGCATCAAAGCTGCAACTCTTTCCCCTTGCGCAGGCATCGAGCGGTACAAAACGTCGATCCTTGCCGAGATGGGCATGCCCCACGCGAAAGCAATGGGATCGATAGTCTTTTCACTTGATTCGGAAAATACCGAAGACGAGGTAGATTTCGTCATCGAAAAACTGGACGAGATTATTAAGGGGTTATGAGAGCAATCAAACACGCACTTCTAGTCAACTTTTTTGTCTGCACTGTTGCAGTCTCGGGCGCATGGGCTCAGGAAGCGACGCCCACGCCGGCAGCTTCGCCGTCGTCGCCTCCCGCGGTAAAGCCCTCGCCTCCCGCGATAAAGGATGTGCCAAAAGCTGCAGGCGCGTACCGAACCGTGTCGCAGCGGAGTCCCGATGTGCGCGCGGCATACGCATTTGCGATTAAGAGCCAGGCGGCAAAAGAAGCAAAACCTTTCGCGTTTGTGAGAGTTCTGAAGGCTGAGTCGCAGGTCGTGGCCGGAATGAACTATCGCGTATGTATGCTCGTTCGCGAAGGCAAGGGACGATCTAAGAGTGTGACAGTCGTCGTCACCAAGGATCTCAAAAATGTCTGGACACTCACGTCGTGGGTACCCGGCGGTTGCAAGAAAGTTTAGACGGCCTTCTGGATTCCGTATCTCGATAGCTTCAGGTAGAGGCCGCGACGCGTGAGGCCGAGCTCATTCGCAACGCGTGAGATATTCCAGCGATGCCGCGCGAGGGACGCGCGAATAAGCTGCATTTCGAGCTCAGTGACGGCATCCTCGAGCGTCCCGCCCTCGGCGATATTTGCAAAGGGTGCGACCATGCCGTCATATGTCGTGATCGGCCGTACGCCGCCGTCGGCGGCAAAAGGTGTAAGTGGCCGCGAGCTCCGCTTGAGCTCGGGCGATAGCTGCTCGGGCGTGATCACTTCGTCATCGACTGCCCGAGCGATTACACGCTGGACTTCGTTGCAGAGCTGGCGAACATTCCCTTCCCAGTCCGATACCATCAACAGGTCGACCGTCTGCGGCGTGAACGTGATATTGCGTTTCGAGAAGCGCTGGGAATAGTGACTGATGTAATAGCTCACGATCGGCGGAATCTCGGCGCGGCGTTCGCGAAGCGGCGCCACGCGCAGGCGAATCACATTCAGGCGATAGTAGAGATCCTCGCGAAAGGTCCCGTCCGCTACCTTTTCCTCGAGCGGCATGTTTGTCGCCGCGATTATCCGCACGTCGACTTTTATCGGCGTCTTTTCACCGAGCGGCTGTATCTCGCCTTCCTGCAAAAACCGAAGCAGCTTTGGCTGGACGTCAAGAGGCAGATCGCCTACTTCGTCGAGAAAGAGCGTTCCGCCATCCGCGCTGCGAATCACGCCGGGCGAATCCTGCACCGCACCCGTAAACGCACCCTTTCTATAGCCAAATAGATGCCCCTCGGCTAGCTCCTTTGGCACGGCCGTGCAGTTGAAGGGGATGAAAGCTTTATCTTTGCGATTCGATACGGTGTGAATCGCGCGCGAGACGAGTTCCTTTCCGGTTCCCGATTCGCCCGTGACGAGCACGGTGACATCGGAGGAGCGGATCTTGTGAATCTCCTCGACGAGCGCTGTCATCGCCGGGGACGAATGAATAAACCCGGGCATTACGGTCGACGACTGCAGGGCACCCACCTCGAGCTCGGTCGGCTGCGCCTTTTCACGTTCACGAAGGGCGATTACGTCCATTCCGAGCTCAACGACGCGGAGCAGTGGGGCGAAAGACGTCTCGTCATTGAGAACGGCACCTGCTGCGGGATAAACAACGAGATAGGCGTGTCGTGCGGCGGTTCCGCGAAGCAGAAACAGCGCCACGTCTTTTGATTTCGCAAATGCCTTTTCGGTGTCTTTTGCCTCAGCCTCGCCGAGCTTTTCGACGAGTTCGGTGCTCTCCGGAGTAGTCAGGCCATGGGTAATGAACGCGCGAAGACGCTTCTGGTCGTCCGCCTCCGCAATCAAAATCTTCTTTGCATTACTTTCCTGCTGGAGCACGGCGACGAGCTCGCGAAAGAGCAACTCGCGTGACGCCGTTGCCTCGGCGAGGCGAACCGTCAAGAGCTGTGAGACGACGGAATTGGGACGGCGATTCGGCTCAACCGAGTCGGGCGCATTTTCTAACTTTGTCGACGTTTCGAGAACGGCGGAGAGAAGAGATGGCACTGCGAGCTTTCTGAAAATGTCGGTCGCGAGCGCCAGGCATTTTCGTGCACGCGGTGCGTTTCTCGTCTCGAGAAAGGCGCCGAGCAGATAGTTCATCAAGCCTGTGTGATAGAGATCGTTCGCCGACTCGAAGATCGTCAATCCACGATTGAAATGATGCACGGCGAGCTCGATGTCGTTTTCGTCGAGAGCTGCGAGGCCGCGTATTCGCTGGATGTTGCCGAGGACGAAAAAGTCGGAAGATGGATCGCTTCGCTCGATGGCTACGAGCGCCTGCTCGCATTCTTCCTTGTGACCCACGCGAAGGTGAGCCTCAGCCAGCACCAGGCCCGCCATGATTGTGTAATGCTTATTACCCGAGAGTTCGCATTTTTCGATGGTCTCTCGTGCCTTTGCGGCGGCCTTTTTCGGATTGTCCTGAGCAAGGTAGCAGCGGGCGAGATTGCGCATCGCCTGCACCGTGTACCACGCGTGATTTTCCTTCTCCGCGAGAGCGACGCCTTTAGTAAGAAGCTCTTCGGCGATATCGAAATTTTCCCGGAGCATCTCGAGCTCGCCAAGCGAATCGTAAATGCCCGCGACATGGACGCTGTTTTCCTTCTCAGCGATGTTGAGCGCGCGGCGGATCATCTGATCAGCCTTTGCCCAGTCGCCGATGAGGATCAGATTAATGCCGAGATTGTTGTAGGCAATTACCGAATTGAGCGAGTGCGATGTCTGATCGAAAAAGTCGATCGATTTCTCGAGACACGCAACGCCTTCCTTCGGGCGGCGAAGGAACCAATACGCGCCGGAGAGGTCGGTGTAGAGCTTGCCGAGCATAAACGGCGCGCTGTTACGGCCGATAATCTTTATGCCCTGCTCAAAACTGTCGAGTGATTTCTCGCTGTTGCCTTCCTGATGGTAGCTGTTCGCGATCTCGCGATACGCCTCCGCCATGCCGAGCCAGTTGCCGCTAGTGCGGAATGACTCGAGAGCGTTCTGTGCAAAGTCTCGGCAGATCGGGTACTCGGCGAGCTTTCGATAGACGCGGGCGAGCGCGATATCGATCGCGCCGAAAAGCGGCGAGAATTCACTCTCCTCGGCCTGCTTACGCGTATCTTTTAGCAGTGTAATGGCTCGCGGCTGATCCTTTGTGTTGTTATAGGCGATCGCGAGCTGCGTAGCGACACGAACCTGCGTCTCGACGGCGAGCTCGGCCATCGCCTGTTCGTTCTCATATTCGCGGACCGCGTCGAGCGACTCCTTGTAGCGGCCGGCGGTCTCGAGCGTAAATGAGAGCAGGCGTTTGAGATGAGCGAGATTGGTCGGAGTGTGGCCGTGAGAGTTGATCGCTGTGGTCAGTATCGCCTCCGCGTCATCGGAGAGGCCCTCGCGCAGCTTTTGCCCGACGCTGAGAAATAGGTCGTTAATCTTCTCGGGCGACAGTCCACGAGCCGCGGCGCGCGGCTCTTTCTTCGGGCGTAAAGCGGTCCTCATTATCTGGTAATGCCTCGCAAAAGAGGCGATCGGGCCTCAATTTCACCAATCCGGGCTAGAATCTGAATACTTAGTACACAAGCGCATCAAGAATTTAGCAGAAAAGTGGAGTCGAGTCTATAATTTTCCCAATGGCGGAATTTCCGGAAATCGGAGGCGATGTACTCGTCGAGAAGAAGACAAAGCTCGAGAAGCCGAAGCTCTTCAAGGTGTTGCTGCATAATGATGACTTTACGACGATGGATTTCGTTGTCTTTGTGCTCGAACACGTCTTCAACCGTAGCGAGCCCGACGCGATCGCCATTATGCTTCGGGTCCATAACGACGGTCTCGGTATAGCCGGCACCTACCCTTACGAAATCGCCACAATGAAATCCGAAAAGGCGATCAACCTCGCCCGCGCCCGCGAATTCCCGCTGCTGTGTACCGTCGAAGAGGACTAGATGCCATATGGTAAAGTCGGGATGTGAGTCCGACGATATTTCGGAAAGGGCCGTATAGATTCTCCTTCTTTTCGCGAGAGGAGCCGCGTATGCACGTGCACGTTTTTTCTCCTGCCGGCGAAGCTAAATTCTGGATAGAACCCGAGATCGAGTTTGATCGAAGTAGAGGGCTTGGCCAAAGAGAAATTCGTGCTGCCGAGCAGATAATCCGTGATAACGTAGATGAGATAGTTCTCGCCTGGAGGAATCATTTTGGAAGCTGAGGTAACTAACATATCCGCAAACGGGATTTGGATCCTGCTCGATGACCAGGAGAAGTTTCTCTCTTACGAGGACTTTCCATGGTTTCGTTTCGCCACCGTCGACGAGGTGCTCAGTGTCGAGCGCGTGGCGCCGCATCATCTGTATTGGGAAAAGCTCGACGTTGATATTCACGTTGATTCGATTGACCACCCTGAACGTTATCCGCTCAAGGCAAAGGTTGTTCGGAGGGTACAGGCGGTAACAACCTGATTCCTGTGATAAGCTAAGCGGAGAATTATGCGAAGGCCATCGCCCATTATTATATTTTTCGAGGGACCTACGTTCAGGCGGTACTGAGCGGATAGATATTTGTCTATTAGACGAGTCCCAAGCCGATTAACAAGGCTTGGGACTTTTTGATTTTACAGAAGAAAATGACCGAGCCAGTTGATCTAAAGAAGACCGTAAACCTGCCGCGCACCGATTTTGCGCAGAAAGGAAATCTCGCGCAGGCCGAACCCGCACGTTTGAAAAAGTGGACGGAAGCGAGGCTCTACGATCAGATCGCGAAGGCGCGAGCCGGCCGAGAAAAATTTATCCTCCACGACGGCCCGCCGTATGCCAATGCCGATATCCACATCGGCACTGCGCTCAATAAGATCCTGAAAGATTTTGTCGTAAAGTCGCGCTCGATGATGGGCTACGACGCGCCGTATGTGCCGGGTTATGACTGCCACGGCTTGCCGATCGAGACGCATGTCGAGAAAAAACTCGCCGAGAAAGGCAAGAACAAGACCGATCTGCCTGTCGCAACCTTTCGGCGTATCTGTCGCGAACACGCGTCGAACGCGATGGCCGGGCAAACGCGCGATTTTTCACGGCTTGGAATCCTCGGTGAATGGGAGACGCCGTATCTGACAATGTCGGCGGAGTACGAATCATCGACCGCGCGGCTCTTCGGAAAGTTTCTCGAACGCGGTTACGTCTATAAAGGCCTGCGGCCCGTTTATTGGTGCATGCACGATCAGACGGCGCTTGCCGAGGCCGAGGTCGAGTACAAGCAGCACACTTCGCCGTCGGTTTACGTCAAGTTTTCGCTCAAGACGAACCCATCAGAGATCGACGAGAAGCTGGCGGGGAAAAATGTCTTTGTCGTCATCTGGACAACGACGCCCTGGACGCTGCCCGCAAATCTCGGCATCACGGTCCATCCCGATTTTGACTACTCGGCGATTGAGGTTTCGGACGGCGAGGTCTTCATCGTTGCTTCCGAACTCGCTAATGCTTTTGCGGAGACTGCAGGTTTTGCGGAGTACGAAGAGCTCGTAAGATTTAAAGGTTCGAAGCTCGATCGAATGGAAGCGCGCCACGCGTGGCTCGACCGAACTTCGCTGATAATGAACGGCGAGCACGTGACGCTCGGCGAAGCGGACGCTGAGGTCGAGCTCGACGCAAGATTTGAATCCAAATCGTCCGGCAAATCTGGTACAGGATGTGTTCACACCGCGCCCGGCCACGGCGGTGACGATTTTGCGATCGCGAAGAAATACGGGCTTGAGGTTTACGCTCCGGTCGATGCGGCAGGGCGATTCACATCGGACGTCGAGCTGTTTGCTGGCGAGAATATTCTCGATGCAAATAAGACGATCGTCGAACATCTTCGCGAGATAGGTGCGCTTGTCTTTACTGAGGACCACGAGCATCGATATCCGCATTGCTGGCGGTGCAAACAGGCCGTGATCTTTCGCGCGACGCCGCAGTGGTTCGTTTCGATGGACAGCACGGATGGAGATGGGCTTCGTGCCAAGGCTCTCGCCGAGATCGAACGAGTAGAATGGCATCCGTCGTGGGGCGAAGGCCGGATGGCGAATATGTTCAAGGGCCGGCCTGACTGGTGTGTTTCACGCCAGCGTTCGTGGGGCGTGCCGATCCCCGTTTTCTATTGCAAGGGCTGCGAAGAAGCGGTCGCCGATCCCGAGATCGTCGATCATGTAGCAGATATCTTTGCCGAGGAAACCGCGGATGCGTGGTACGCACGCAATGAGAAGGACTTATTGCCCGATGGATACAAATGCGCAAAATGCGACGGATTCGAATTTCGAAAAGAGACCGACATCCTCGATGTCTGGTTCGATTCGGGCTCGTCATGCGTCGCGGTTCTAGAGACGCGAGGCGACACGCTGCGGTTTCCCGCGGACGTTTATCTCGAGGGCGGCGATCAGTATCGCGGTTGGTTCAATTCCTCACTTAGCTGCGGCATCGCGGCCCACGGCGAGGCACCTTACAAGCAGATCGTGACTCACGGCTGGGTCGTCGACGGCGAAGGTAAGCAGATGCACAAGTCGACAGGCAACGCGATCTCGCCAAACGAAGTCGTCCAGAAGAACGGGGCTGAGATCCTGCGTCTCTGGGCCGCTGCGGTCGATTACACGCAGGACATGCGCTGCTCGGACGAGATCCTCGCACGCATCGTCGACGCGTACAGAAAGATACGCAATACGCTGCGATATGCGCTCGGAAATCTTGAGGGGTTTGACGTCGCGACGCACTCGGTTGCAGACGGCGAGATGCTCGAGATCGATCGGTGGGCTTGTCGTGAGCTCAACGCGCTCGCCGCCAACGTTGTCGCTGCGTATGAACGGTACGATTTTCAGGCGGCGTATAACGCTCTATACAACTTCTGCACGGTGACGCTGTCGGCCCGCTACTTCGACATCATCAAGGACCGCCTATACATCTACGCTCCATCGTCGGTCGAGCGTCGGTCGGCGCAGACTGCGCTGTATCAGATCGCCGACTCGCTGTGTCGCCTGATCGCGCCGATATTAGTTTTCACGTCCGACGAGGCGTGGGAAAATCTGCCAAAACAGACTGTGGCCTCAGTGCATTTGTCAGAGTTCCCGAAAGTCTCGGGCGATGACACCACAACGCTGTCCGAAAACTGGGAACGCATCTTTGCGATCCGCGATGACGTGCTCAAAGCTCTCGAAACGGCACGCACCGAAAAACTCATCGGCTCGTCTCTCGATGCCAAGGTTATCCTTGCGACCGATAAGGATACGACGCGATTCCTGCTCGATTATTACGACCAGCTTCGCTACATCTTTATCGCCTCGCAGGTCGAGGTGCACGAGAGCGAATCGCTTTCGATAAAAATCGAGAAGGCGGACGGCGAAAAGTGCGAACGCTGCTGGAATTATTCTGTACGCGTGGGCGAGTTTGTCGAGTATCCTACCGTTTGCGAAAGGTGCAACGAGGCTCTTGTGGAGATCGTATAGTAGGCCGGATGCCAACATGATCACGGACTTTCAAACCATACTCTCGTCGCCGCGAGCTGCTTACGCCGAGGGTCTAAGTTTTTTCAATGGAGCGGGAATGCTAAACGACGCACTCACAAGGTTGGCCAATGATCTGAGGCGTAACGATATCGAGTACGCGGTCATCGGTGCTATCGCCCTAAATCAGCACGGCTTTCAGCGTTTTACAACGGATATCGACGTTTTAATGACTCCGGAAGCCCTCGAGCGGTTTCGCAAAAGACTCATCGGACTTGGATATCGACCGGCATTCGAAGGTGCCAGGAAAAAATTCCGCACAACCGAGAACGTGCCTATCGAGATCATCACATCGGGCGAATATCCAGGCGATGGCCTGGAGAAGCCGGTTGTCTTTCCGGATCCGTCTGATTTTGCGATAACGATCGACGGCGTCAGTACTATAACGCTCGAAAAGCTCATCGAGCTCAAGATCGCCTCGGGCATTTCGGCCACTGATCGGTTGAAAGATCTCGCGGACGTTCAAGAGATGATAAAGATAAGGCATCTCGACGAAGGTTTTGCCGACGTTCTCGATCCATACGTTCGAGACAAGTTTCTCGAACTGCTCGACGGCGTGCGCTCGGCGAAAAATATGAACGAAGAGAGGCCGTTTTAACCAAGCATGAGAATCGCCATTTTAACGATTTTCTGCGCTGCTCTTGCAACAGTCTCGTCGGCACAGGTGGTCTACACGCCGGAGAAGAATTCCGCCGAGCGTGCCGCGATTTTAAATGCGCTGAGAGTGCCCGTCGAGCGAGATCTTAGGCAGAAAATCGTTTTCGTAGTCGGCCGTATCAGCGTGCAAAAGGGCTGGGCATTCGTGAGCGGAGAGCCGCAGACCGCGACAGGTACGAGGCCGAACTTAAAGGGAACCGCGTGGGAGGACACGCCGGATCTATTTGACGATAAATTTTTCGGACTGCTGCGCAAACAGCGGGGCAAATGGCGCGTCGTGACGCACGCGCTCGGCTGCACGGACGTTTGCTATCTCGATTGGTGGCAGACGCATAAAGCGCCGAGGGATATTTTCGGTTTACCGGAAGAGGCGAGGTAAGAATTATGAAGTACACGTTTATTGCAGTGCTCGCGTTGATGCTCGCGTTTGCCGCGCCGTCGTTCTCACAGGCGACAGCAGCTGACAAAGAAACGAGCGGCGCGCTCGATGCGTTAACCAATTACGTCAATGCCCACGCGACGGGTGATGCCTCGTTTGCCCGCAAGGCTTTTCACACCGAGGGCACAATGCTTTGGATCGCCCCGGACGGAAAGTTTATGAACGAGTCGTTCGACGCATTTATCAAGCGTGCGTTTACAGGCAAAGTCGCGCCCGACGAGGATAAACGAAAAGCGGGCCGTAAGATCGAGTCGGTAGAGGTATCGGGAAATGCAGGCCGCGGCAAGATTATTCTCGACTACCCGAGCGTCCGATTTGTCGACTATATGACGCTGCTCAAAATCAACGGCGGGTGGAAGATAGTCAGCAAAGTTTTCTATACAGAGCGAAAGGCGGCACCGGTCGCGGACGCGCCAAAGACGACACCGTAAGTGAAAAAAAGCGACATTTTCTGGAAGCTCGGCTATCTCGCGATCACCGCCGGCGTCTTTCTGATCGATCAGGTCACAAAGGCGTGGGCGGCTCGCTCTCTGCGTTTCGACGGTGACCGGTCCGTGATCCCGGGCTTTCTAAATTTCGGATATGCGACGAATACCGGCGTCGCGTTTTCGATGCTCGACGATCAAGGCGACGCGGGACGCTGGGGCCTCTCAGTCGTGGCCATCGTTGCGGGCGTTCTGGTTCTGTACTACTTCTGGCGGACGCCGCGTGCGGATGACCGAATGCTCGGCGGCCTCGCACTTCTCTTAGCTGGCATCGCCGGGAACGTCGTCGACCGCCTGCGTCTCGGCTTCGTAATCGACTTTATCGACGTGCAGTTCGGCAATTGGCATTACCCGACTTTTAACGTCGCCGACATGGCGATTGTCATTGGTGCGGGGCTGCTGATTATCGACATGTTTGTTTCTAAGAAAAATCAAAATTCGAAAGTCGAAACTCAAAAGTCGGAGGTGCGTTCCGGATGAGCGCGAATCGCACCTTCGAGGATGTGGATATTTGGCAGAAGGCTCACGAATTCGTCCTCGGCACCTACAAATTGACTGAGAACTTTCCGAAGCACGAACTATTCTGCCTAACGTCCCAATTTCGCCGTGCCGCTATCTCCATACCAGCGAACTCTGCTGAGGGCTTTCGGAAGGAAAGTAAGCGGGATAAAGCCAGATTCTACGGCATATCTATTAGTTCACTCGAGGAGTGCAGATACTATCTTAGACTCGCAAAGGATCTGGGTTACGCCGATACGGATGACCTTAGGAACAGGTTAGAAACCGTTAGCCGGATGCTTACGAAATATTTGGCGGCGATACGGGCCGACTTTTGATTTTTGAATTTCGACTTTGAATTTGGCCACCCATGTACCCTGAACTTTTCCGCATCGGCGATTTTCCCGTGGCCAGCTATGGCCTTTGGCTGGCGGTTGGGATGCTGCTCGCGCTGTTTGTAGCTGCGCGGCTGGGTGCTCGCGACGGCATCGCGAAGGACCGCATTTACGATATCGGACTGTGGGCGTTGATCGGCGGCCTGCTCGGGTCGAAGATCCTGATGCTGCTGGTCGAGGACAATGTTGAGGTCTTGTCTCTCGATTTTCTTCGCTCGGGCGGTGTGTTTTACGGCGGCCTGCTCGGGGGATTCTTCGCGGTCGTCCTCGTCGTTAGGTACTACAAGCTGCCATTTTGGAAAGCAGCTGATGCGTTTGCCCCGGCGGTCGCGCTCGGACAGGCATTCGGACGGCAAGGTTGCTTTGCCGCCGGTTGCTGCTGGGGTGATGTTTGCCATCTGCCGATCGGCGTGCATTTTTCTGATCTAGGCCACGAATACACGGGCGTGCCCATCGTAGGGCCGGACGGTGCCGACCTCTTTCTATGGCCAACGCAGCTTATCGAATCTTTCTTTATGCTTGGCGTCTTCGCACTGCTGTTCTGGATGCACCGGCGGAAAAAGTTTGACGGACAGATTCTTATTCTTTACGGGTTTCTCTACTCGCTATTTCGCTTCTCGATCGAATTTATCCGTGACGACCCGCGCGGCGATCTGTTTGGTTTGACGACGCTCACTGGCCTATCGACTTCGCAGATTGTCAGTCTGGTCGTCGCCGTATCGTCCGCTGTTTTTCTCGCACTTCGGCTCAAACGCCTTTCACGCGCAGCGTAAACGCATGGACCGTGATCAAGACTCGCTGAATTTTATAGTCGCAGCCGATGACGCAGGTACGCGTCTCGACGCGTATCTCGCGGAGCGGATCGACGGCTGGTCGCGCTCACGGCTGCAAACGCTGATCGGGGACGAAGACGTCCTGGTTAACGATAACGCGGTAAAACCATCCTACCGCGTGCGCGCGAATGATGACGTCGATGTCGATCTAGTAGAAGTCGCGGTCGCAAATTTTGAGCCCGAGGATATAGCACTCGACATCGTTTTTGAAGACGAATACCTCGCCGTCATCAACAAAAGTGCGGGAATGGTCGTCCATCCCGGAGCCGGTGTCCAGTCAGGCACGCTCGCTAACGCAATAGCACATCACTTTTCGCTCGTTGCTAACGACCCCTCGCTCGTGGCTCGCCCCGGCATCGTCCATCGTCTCGACAAAGACACATCCGGGCTGATCGTGATCGCCAAGGACGAAAAAACGCACGAGCTGTTATCGGAGCAGTTCCGCGAGCGGACGGTATATAAATCCTACGTCGCACTCGTCCACGGCGCGACCGAACGCAAGAGCGCGACGATCGAGGCGCCTATCGGCCGCAACAAACACAATCGCTTGCGGATGAAGGTAGCGACACACGGCCGCTCGGCGATCTCGATCTGGCGCGTGCGCAAACGCTACGAAAAATTCACTCTCCTCGATGTTGAGATCAAGACCGGGCGCACACACCAGATCCGCGTCCACATGGGCTACATCAATCACCCGATTGTCGGCGACGAGATCTATAACGAGGGCCGCGACAATACTATTGCGAATCAGGATATAAAACGTGGTGTCGAGCATCTCGGTCGCTTTTTCCTCCATGCTGAACGCCTTTCCTTCACGCATCCGAAGACTCAGGAGCGGCTCGATTTTACGGCGCCGCTCGCACCCGAACTCCTGCTCTTTCTTCAGGTTCTGTCTAATAACTAGCAACTACTAACGGAATCGAATAAGTTTGAGGTATGAGAGCTGCACTTCTCTTAGCCGCTGTAACGCTGGGCGTGATTTCTGGCACTGCGCAATCAGGTCAGATCGAAGTCATTCCAAGACCGGGCAACATGAGCCCGCTGCAAGGACATTTCACAATTGACCGCCGAACCGTAATCGTCGCGAAGGAGAGTGTGGAACGTAGATCCGCTGAGATCCTCGCCGAGCGTCTTCGTGGCGTCGGCCGGCGATTGAAGATCGTTTCAAGGCCGCCGGCTGCCAATTATATTGAGATCCTGCCGCCGAGCCTCGCGCTTCAGCACATGGGCGGCCTAACGACGAGCACCTACGCCATGCACGTTGACCACGTCCGCGTCCGCATCGAGGGCTTCGAGCAGGGCCAGTTTTACGCATTGAATTCGCTGATGCAGCTTCTGCCCGTGACCATAAGGGATAGCGCGAAGATTCCCGCGGTTCTGATAATCGATCAACCCCGCTTCCCATACCGCGGCATGCATCTCGACGTCGGACGGCATTTTATGCCGGTCGAGTTTGTTAAGAAGTACATCGACCTGATGTCGCAGTATAAATTTAATTACTTTCACTGGGGACTGACGCAGGATCAGGGCTGGCGGGTCGAGATCAAGAAGTACCCGCGGCTGACCGAGATCGGGTCAAAGCGCAGTGAGAGTCACGAGGGCGTTTATTCGACTACGTTCAAGGGCGACCGCCGTCCGGTCGAAGGATTTTACACCCAAGAGCAGATCAAGGATGTAATCGCGTATGCCAAGGCACGCTACATAACCGTTATCCCTGAGATCAATGTGCCCGGCCATTCGTCGGCAGCTCTCGCCGCCTATCCTCAATTCGGCTGCAAGCAAAATTACGAATACAGGGTGCAGCAGACGTGGGGAATTTTTAAGGAGGTCTATTGCCCGACCGAGGAGACGTTTAAGTTTCTCGAGGACGTATTTGCCGAGCTGATCGAGCTTTTCAAAGACTCGCCATACATTCACATCGGCGGCGATGAGGTGCTGAAAGATCACTGGAAAGAATCAGCGTTTGTTCAGGAATTAAAGAAGCGCGAGAACCTCAAAGACGAGCACGAGGTGCAAAGCTACTTTGTTCGCCGTATCGAGAAATTTATTAACTCAAAAGGCAAAAAGATGGTCGGCTGGGACGAGATCCTAGAGGGCGGCCTCGCGCCGAATGCGACCGTTATGAGCTGGCGCGGAATGAAAGGCGGAATCGAGGCGGCCAGGGCAAAGCACGACGTGATAATGACGCCGACCGACCACGTTTATTTCGATTACGGGCAGGGCGATCCGGCGTACGAGCCGCTGAATATCGGCAGCTACTTGCCGCTCGAAAAGGTGTATGCATTCGAGCCGGTGCCGAAAGAACTAAACGCGGATGAGGCAAAATACGTCATCGGCGGCCAGGCAAATGTCTGGACCGAATATCTCGAAACGCCCGCGGCCGTGGAGTACATGGCCTTCCCGCGAATGCTCGCGCTCAGCGAAGTGCTGTGGTCGCGACCCGACGACAAAAACTATTCCGATTTTCTGCGTCGTCTCAATGCGAATCTAGCGAGGCTCGACGCGCAAAATGTGAACTATCGCATTCCCGAGCCGCGGGGTCTCAAGAACATGGTCGTCGGCGACAGCGGCACGGCCCGGGTAATACTCACGCCGGCCGCCGGCACTCGGGTTTTCTACACGCTCGATGGTTCAACTCCCGACGAGCGATCGATGCGATATACGAAGCCGATCGCAGTCGCACTTTCAGATGGCGAGGTGAGAACGCTCAAGACGGTCGTCACGAACGCGGCAGGTCGTAAGAGCGTCGTCTACGCCGGCACACTTGTGCGCGCTGCGCCAAATGAGGGCATGACGCTGCAGACCATGACGCCGGGAGTTAAATACGAATTCGTACTGCCTGACGATGAGTCCGAGCGCAAGACCGAGTCAGACCTCGGCTCGACACGATCGATCCTGCTCACGCAGTTTGCCAAAAAGTACGATCTTAAGAAGCCCTTCATCGTCTCATTCGACGGATACGTCAAGGCGGAAAAGGATGAGGTATACGAGTTCTGGGTAGACGCGACGTGGGACGTGGGCCTCGCTATAGATGGCAAGCAAATCATCGAGGCGGCCGGGACAAAGGATCGCAAAATTCGCTCAGCCGTGGTCGCATTAAAGGCAGGCTGGCACCAGATCTCACTCCGATACAACCACCGCGGCGGCGACGCTCATTTTCGCGTGCGCTACGGCATCAAAGGCCAGGGACTGCGACAAATCTACGGCGGGGAATTGGTGCACTAACCGGGCGGGTAATTGAGATATTGCCTCCGACGTTAGTCGGATGCAGGCTACGTCCGCAGTCGTGAGGGCTTGCTCCAAAAATTTTTCCGACGACGGAGCAATTCGGAGCGTCTAACTTTTGTGAGCGATAGTCTCACGGAGCATTTATATGGATAGGCGATTTTTCCTAAAGACAGGCGGCATCTCGCTCGCGAGCTTCGGCTTTATGGCCGCGGCTCCTGAGTTTTTGCATCAGTTTGCCAACGCGCAGACGGCGGTAAAGGGTTATAGCAAGAAGAAAGTTTTGGTCACGATCTTTCAGCGCGGAGCGGTGGACGGGCTCAATATGATCGTGCCTTTCGGCGACAGCGAATATTACAATCTGCGGCGCTCGATCGCGATCAAGAAGCCCAACGAGAATGGCGGCGCTATTGACCTCGATGGCTATTTTGGCCTCCATGCCGCGATGAAACCGCTCGAGACGTTTTGGAAGGATAAGAAGCTAGCGATCGTTACGGCGGCCGGCTCGCCGGACAACACACGCTCGCATTTTGACGCACAGGATTATATGGAATCGGCGACGCCGGGCGTTAAGAGCACCCGCGACGGCTGGCTCAATCGCGTCGTGCAGTCGACGGATGCGAAGAATGCTTCACCTTTTCGAGCCGTTTCGATGACGCAGACTCTGCCGCGTTCGCTTTATGGAAAGGCGCCGGCAGTCGCGATGACGAATCTCGCCGATTTTGCGATCAAGGCCGGCACGTACACCGTCGACCTGAAAGGCGGATTCGAGGGGCTCTATCAAGCCCGGGCAAATGACAGCCTGAGCACCACCGGTAAGGAAACCTTTGAAGCGGTCAACTTCTTAAAGGAAGCGAATCCGGCGCAATACGCTGCGGAGAACGGCGCGGTTTATCCAAACACCGAGCTCGGACGTTCGCTAAAACAGATCGCGCAGATGATCAAGGCCGGCGTCGGACTTGAGGCAGCGTTTGCAGAATCGAAGGGCTGGGATACGCACACGAATCAGGGCCAGCTGAACAACTCGTCACAGGGCCAGCTCGCTAACCTGCTCCGCGATTTTGGCGGATCGATCGCAGCCTTTGCTACGGATCTTGGCAAAAGAATGGACGATGTGGTGGTTGTTACGATGAGCGAGTTTGGACGCACTGCACGTGAGAATGGCAGCCGTGGCACCGATCATGGTCACGGGAACTCAATGCTTATTCTGGGCAACACGGTTCGCGGCGGAAAGGTTTACGGTGACTGGCGCGGGCTATCGGCCGACAAGCTCTACGAAGGCCGCGATCTCGATGTCACAACCGATTTTCGCGACGTTTTTGCAGAGGCGGCGTACAAACATATGGGAAATCGCGACCTCGCGCGGCTGTTTCCGAATTACTCCGCCACGACGGCAAAGTTCAGAGGATTCCTGGCTTAACGTCGATACACGTCGCTGCGATGCCCGATCTTGATCACGAGAACGACTAGATGTTGTTTTCGAATCTCGTATACTACGCGATAGTCGCCGATCCGGACTCGGTACAAATCGTGCTTTTCGCGCATTTTTTTGATGTTCAGCAGATTCGAGTACGGGTTTCGGGCGAGTAGGGAAAGTGCGTCGATAATCTTTGAGCGAATCTTCAGCGGCAGCACCTCGAATTCCTTACGGGCGCTGCGTATCAATTCGACGTCGTATAGTGGCATTTACCGCTTCTTCTTCTTTTTCTTGTTCAGACCGGCGAGTACCTCTTCAAGCGAATAAGTCTCCTCGTCGCGCCTCTCGTCGTACGCCTCAAGATCGATCTCATCCTCGAGTCGTTCGATCAACGACTGTTCGATGAGGTAGCGCATTTTAATTCCGCGCCTTTTACAAAAAGTCGTGACGGCGTCCTTTACGCGCGAGTCGATTATTGTCGAAAGTGTAGATGTTCCGTCCATAATGATGAATTATAATGATAATTCATGAAAAAACAAGAAATATCAAGGCTCTGAGATTTGGAGGGACATCTTACGCCGATCGAGTTCGGCAACAAATCTGTGTGGGTCGATCGCTTTCTCCTGCGGCGTCGCACCGCGGACGAGGACATCGCCGCGTGCCATCATCTGAGCGATGATGGAGGCCGGGAACGCGGTCGTACGCATCATCGCGCTCATACCGGTCGCGGCGTCGCGCCGGTCTACGATGTCGTATCGGAGCTTCTTGCCGCCGTCGCCGACAAAATCGAGCCGGACCAGCACGTAATCGGGGCCGTCCGCGGGCAGATGCTTCTGCAAAAGATCGCCGAGTACCTTTCTCGGTTTCACCTTTTGAAAGTCGACTACTATCTCGTCGCTCGAGCACAGGCCGAGGTCGATCATCGTCTTGAACCGCTCGCAGTGACCGGCGTATCGAATCGTTTTGTAATCAAGCTCTCGAATTTTGCCGAGGAAGGTGTCCGGCAGCGTAGATGTGCCGCCCGAGGTTTGAAATGCCTCAAGTGGGGGAAAATCATCGAACGAAAGTTCCTCTATCTCCGTCATTGACGGCACGGTCGTGATCTTGCCGTCACGGATTACCCTCGCGACTTCCACGTACTCGTTTATCAGCCCTTCGACAGAGAAAACGAGCTGGTAGTCGAGTGGCGGCTCGGGCTTTTGCGGCAGGCCGCCGACGCGGATGTGAATCTCCTCAACCGCGTTAAATTCGCGTGCTCCGTGCATCGCGAGGATCGAGACCATTCCGGGCGCGAGACCGCAGTCGGGAATGATGTTGATGCCTGCGGCCTTTGCCTCCGCGTCGAGGGCGAGCTGCTCGTCGACAACGTAGTTATTGCCGCCTAGATCGCAGAAATTCACTTTTGTCTCTATCGCCGCCTTTGAGAGCGAAACGTTGTACCAGTAGTTGACGCACGAGATTCCGGCGTCGTGACCGTCCATGAGTTTGACGATCGATTCGTAGTCGGTAGCGTCGATTTGGCGTGCGGCCACGCGCGAGGCGTTCACGAGGGCCGAGACGCGCTGGGCTTTGGCGAGATCAGAATCAGCCACTGTGACCTGTTCGACGTCGGGCGAATTGTTGACGAGATCATAAACGGCGCCGTGGCCCATGCGGCCCGCGCCGATGACGAGAATTTTCATGTGTATCTAGAGATCAGAAGCCAGAAGCCAGAAGCCAGAACCCAGAAGCCAGACGTCAGACGTCAGAATTCAGAACTTGTCGCCCTACCAGTCGTCGACCGGCTCGGGCTCTTGAGCTTCGAGAATCGAGCCCGCGTATTCCCAAACCTTTTTCTTCCAGTCACGCATACCTTCGACGAGCTGAAGCGCAACCTGTGGATGGGCGGCGTTTCGCTCAAGGCGTATCACGGAAGCAGTGACGGAGACTTCGTCCTTCGAATTCTCGGTCACGGTCAGGCTTACCTTTCCGCCGACGAGAGGCAGGTTTCGCGGCAGGTAGATGAGCGTCCCCTGCGGGCCCACGTTCTCGGTGAGGCCGTCCTGTACCACTTCTCTGCCGCTCTCGTCACGCCACTTGACGCGAACGGGAAACGAGATCATATGCCGGGTACCGCCGCGTCTATCGTCCATAAGATTTGGTCTGTAATGCGGTCGCATCTGAGCCTGCCGCTCGCCAAAATATACCTGAGAGAGGGATCGGAAGTCTACAAAAACCGCAACATATCGGTCGGCGTAAGCGCCTTTCGTACCAATAATTGCATATAGAATAAGGCTTTGCCGGTTTTGAGGCCCTTGCCAGCCGGCTCTAATTCCGCTATTATGCTCTACATGTTCCGACCACGCGTGGGACGGGAACAGGCTGGAATTCTCCGCCGAAACAGTCTTCGTAAAATGCGAATAGTGGCTGGTGACCCAAATCTCAGACACTATTTTTGCGTTTGGGCGAAGTCGTTTTTGACAAGGAGTTACTGAATGATAAATCTCGTTAGAGGAGGCCGTGTATCGGCGCTTACTCTGCTGCTTGCGATATTTGCCTATGCAGGTACCGCATCAGCTGAAGCCGACACGACTCTCGCAATAGCGAATAGTTCGCAACCAATATTTGAAGAATCTATTTCATTATCTAAAGAAGTAGTTATTACCAAAACAGCTACTTTTATCAACAACAAGGATAAGAAGCTCGTAAAGACTACCGCATCGGCGAGGGCAAAGGGAGCGACGACATCGTCAGCCGCCGGTTCGTTTACAGCTACCGCATATTGCCTCAGGGGCCGCACCGCAATGGGCCACGGCGTTCGCCGGGGCATCATCGCAGCCGATCCTCGGGTGCTGCGCTTAGGTTCGACCGTCGGCCTTTCCGGCAGCGGCTACACTGGCAGCTATCTCGTCTCGGATACGGGCGGCCGCATCAAGGGCAGGAAAATCGATATCTGGGTCCCGAGTTGCGCAGAAGCAAAACGCTTTGGCCGCAGAACGGTCCAGGTCAACTAGTTATAACTAAACAACAATAGGCAATACCGCCGCGGGAACCTTTTCCGCGGCGGTTTCTTTTGCGTCGAGTGCGGTATTCGCTTCTACTCCGCAGCGTCGAGCTCTTCTTCGAGGAGCTGGCGTTCGTAAAGGTCGGCGTAGTCGCCGTCGAGTGCGAGGAGATCGTCGTGCGTGCCTCGCTCGATGATACGGCCTTCGGAGAGGACGCAGATGAGGTCGGCGTCGCGAATTGTGGAGACGCGGTGCGAGACGATGAGTGTGGTCCGGCCCTCGCGGATGGAGCGGAGGTTGTGGAGAATTGCTTCCTCCGTGTATGTGTCGACGGCCGAGAGAGAATCGTCGAGGATGAGAATCCGCGGATCACGCATCACGGCTCGAGCGATCGCCGCTCGCTGCTTCTGCCCGCCTGAGAGCGTGATGCCGCGTTCGCCAACGAGCTGCTCGTAGCCCGCCGGAAAGGTCCCGACGTCATCTGCAAGGCCGGCGACCCTTGCCGCGGTTTCGACAGTCAAGGGAGAACCACCTGCGTCAGCGGGTGGCCGGCTAGTTACGAACTGACCGCCCGCTGAATAAGGTGGTTCTCCCCCGATTCCGAAGGCTATGTTCGCCGCTAGCGTGTCGCTAAAAAGAAACGTCTCCTGCGGCACAAAGCCGATAGCGCTCCGCAGCTGCGCGAGTGGGTATTCGGCAGCGTCACGTCCGTCGATCAGCACGGCGCCGGGAGCGGCCTCGATAAGGCGCGGAATGAGGCTAACGAGCGTGGATTTTCCGCTGCCTGTCTTGCCGACGAATGCAACGGTCGAGCCCGCGGGGATCGTGAGGTCGATGTCGCGGAGGATCGGCGTTCCGTTATATGCAAAATTGAGGTTTCGGAATTCGAGCTCGCCCCTAATCGAAGGCTTTTTGACGGTATTCGGGGCATCCCGAATTGCCGGTTCAACGTCGAGGATGGCGTTGAATCTCTTTAACGAGGCGGTACCGCGCTGATAAAGGTTTACGACGTACCCGAGAGCGATCAGGTACCAGATCATTCGCTGGAGGTAGAGGATAAATGCGGTAAAGTCCCCCGATGTGATCTCGCCCCTTACGGCCATCGGTACGCCGACCGCGACGATAATTACAAAACCGAGACCGATAAAGAAGAACAGGAGCGGGCGCATCGCCGCGGCGTATTTGACGAGTCTCAGGTTCTGGTCGGCGTACTGGTGATTCAGCTTTTGAAATTCCGCGATCTCGCTCGCCTCGCGTGCGTATGCCCGCACTACCCGCACGCCGGTCAGATTCTCCTGCGTGCGTGCCGTGATGTCGGCAAAAAAGCCTTGGATCTTTTCGAACCGCGTGTGAATCTGAGCGCCTAAGATCTTCACCGTTAGCGACACGAGCGGCATCGGTATTAAGAGTAATAGTGTCAGCTTTGCGGAGATGCCGATCATCAGCGGCAGAGCGATCGCAAGGGCGAACACGGCCTGGAACGTGTACAGGATCATCGGCCCGACGATCTGCCGGATGGCCGCGAGATCGTTTGTCGCCCGCGCCATTAGATCGCCAACGCGGTTCTGCTGAAAGTATTCGAGGGGCTGATCGACCAGCGAGGCGTAAAAATCGCGCCGCATATCAAATTCGATATAGCGCGAAGTATTTATCAACAGCCGCCGCTGCAGGAAAAGGAAAATACCGCTTACAAAACTAATGCCGAGAATGACGAGCGGATAGTAGATTATCTTTTCTTGCGTCGCTCCTTTCGCGAGGTCGTCGATCGCCTGTCCAACCACGAATGGTATGAAAAGGCCCACAGCCATCGAGCAGAGGATGAAGAATATGCCGAGAACGATACGCCCTTTGTAGGGCGCAAAGTAGATGGCAAATTTTCTGATCTGTTCCATTCTTATTCACCACAGAAAGAGAGCACATAGGCACATAAACCTCTGTGGTTCATATCCGTGTGTAGGTAGATAATCCAGTGGCAATATGGCGCGAATTACCATCGTACACGTCTGCCGAGACCGTGAAGATCCGACGGCCTGCCCGCACGACCTTGGCCGTGCAATAAAACCTTCCTTCGATATGCGGGCGGAGATAATGGACATTTAGATCGATCGTCGCCGTCGCAGTCTCGAGCTCGAGTCGGGTTCGCACCGCGAATTGCCATAGCTGTGTCGATCAACGTCGCGGTCACACCGCCATGCAGCACGCCGCTCGGCTGCCGCAGATCGGGGCGCATCTCTATCTCGATCGTTGCACGGTCAATCTCGAGTTCGATTAGACGCATGCCTATCAGTTGCGCGAAGGGCAGACTGTGCAATGCATTCTCAGCATAGGCTCGCTGTTCGGGTGTGATTTCGGTTCTATGATCGTCCATCTTATGGGGCGTTTACCTTGCGAAAGCCGTTCGGTATTGCGAAGAGTTCGTCCGGCGCCTCGCGGCTGAGCTCGCGCATCTCGACCGAGTATGTGAGCGTGCGCGCATCGCCGCCGGCGGTGAAAAATTCCTGCTTCATGATCATTTTCTGGGCCGCGTCGACGTAGATGTAAATCTCGCTTCGGTCGTCCTGCGCCAGCGTCACGCGATATTTTATGAGGCCGCCCTCGTCGCCAACCTTTTCAAATCTCGTACGCTCGGGACTTGCGAACAGGCCACGAATCTCGGCGCTCGATCCACTCAGATTAGCCGTCTCGCCGTCGCCCCGAGGTATTTCGTAATAGGTTTTCGCGCCGTATGAGACTACTATCTCGCTCGCGCCGACAATGCGCGATGTGTGATTGGGAGTGCCGACGTTCGTATCCGTTCGAGACCGGTCTCCGCTGCGTGCCAGGAAGTGCTCGGTGACCTCATTGCCAACCGTTACGAAGACTTTTGCCGAGTAAACCTCCGGCTCCCGGATCTCGAAAGGATAGTTTGAGCGATCGGGAGCAAGCGGCGAAGCAGCGGGTGTTGTCGGGGTCGAGCCGCCGCATCCAGCAGCGATAACCGTGAAAATCAGGAAAGAGAACAACACCACAATCGGATTTGACATGGGACTCGGAGTGTTTAAATTCTGACATACGGCTCCCGAAATGAACAACGACGACAGAAATCTACGGCGGCTCGAGCGACAGTTTTTGCTCGGGGCCGGACTCGTTGCGCCGCTTGCACCGCTGCTGTATGTGCAGGGCCAGTTAACGCGCTGGAAAGTCGGTTTGCTGCCGGAGGCTGCGGGCGAGCGGCATGGTAGATATGGCGAGGGCTCGGATGCCGCCCGATTATTTGTCATCGGCGAGTCAACGGTTGCCGGGCTGGGCGCAAGAACGCACGAGCAGGCACTTGCGGGCCAGTTTGCAAAGTATCTCAGCCTCCACATCGGCCGGCCTGTCGAGTGGGACGTGGTCGGCAGAAATGGAGTGACGGCGAGACGCACGATCAACGAGCTCGTGCCGCTGATGCCGGAGAAGAGTTTCGACTATATTCTCGTCGGTCTCGGCGGTAACGATGTGATGCGCCTGACGCCGCCGCGTCGTTGGCGACGTGATATGACAGAGCTGATCGGCGTGCTTCGCGATAAGCATCCGGAAGCATTTATCTTCATATCCAACTGCCCGATGATCGTCATGTCGCCGATAATGCCTGAGCCGGTGAAATCGATCCTGTGGAGGCTGTCGAGAATGCATGACGAGAATGCTCGTGAGTTTGTGCCCCGGCTCGATCGCGTTTTTTACTTTCCGCAGCCGGTAGACGTGCCGCTAGACGGATTCTTTGCCGACGGCATTCATCCGTCGGAGACAGGCTATGACGACTGGTCGCGAGCGATGATCAATTACTTCGCAGCGAATCACGAATGGTGAGTCCCGACGAAATCAATTCCTCGCTCAACGCCCATCACGAGTGGCTGCTCGTGCGGGATTTTGGCCGAACCTTTCCGCTGGATCGAAACGAAATAGTAATTGACGGCGAGCACGGGAAGACGTTTTTTGGGTTCCTGGATGACGCCGGCTTTCACTCGAAGCGCGTTACCGACGCGGCCGTGCTCGACGGAGAGATTCGGCTCGACCTAGCCACCGCGTTTGGTAAAGAACGAGAAACGGTACGGTTAGTGTCGCGCGTCGCCGCGTCCGAACTCGCCGTAGAGGTCGAGATCGCACGGCTCAAGACGGCGAATGAGATCGCGAAGCTGATCGAAACAAGCTTTGTGAGCTGCACCCTCGGACGCGTGGCTCTAAACGCCGACAACGGCCGAATCGCGCAAATAGAGTTTGAATCTGATAACAGACAACCGCTCGCGGCGATCGCGGACGTGACGGGAAAGATCTCACCCGAAACATTAATCACGAGCGCGATGCTGTGGCTCGAAAAACTTGGCGCCCGAAAAAAGAAGCCGACGCTAGAGATATGGATCATTGGCGAGCGCGCGAGGATGCGTATCGTGCAAAAGCTGCACGCCCTCATGAGCGAGCGGTGGAAGGCGAAGATCACCGTCCTGTACATCGACCGCAAAATCGAGCCACCGCGACTGGTCCCTTTGCCCGCGAGGCGCATTGCCGAGCTTTGGCGTGAAAAGCCTCGCAAGCTCGCACTGCCGCCCGCCCTAAATTTAAGCAAAACGGCACGCGCGATCATCGCTGCATCCCCCGAAGCAATTGACGCGGTGGTCTCGAAACAGGGCGAGACGCTGCGATTCCATGGCCTCCCGATAGCGCGCGTGAGGCCGATGCGTGCAGACCGCGACAGCGCGTGGTTCGGAGTCGGTAACCGGCGACAGATTTTGTCGCAGGAGACGGCCGACGACTTCATCGAAATGGTCCGCGAGCTCGAATCTCATCGCACGTGCGATGCTTCGAATAAACGCCACGACCTCTACCGCGTGGCACCCGAGGCGTGGCTTGAGTCTATCCTGCGGCGCAATATCAAACTGCTCGATTCCAATCTCATCTTGTCGCCGATTTACAACCAATTTCGCTCGGCGAATGACAAGATCGATCTGCTCGCGCTTCGTCGCGACGGGCGACTCGTCGTTATTGAGCTAAAGACGCAGCCGAACCGCGAGGCCGTCTTTCAGGCCGCCGATTATTGGCGAAAGATTGAACTGCTGCGCCGCAGGGGAACGCTCGCGGCAGCAAATCTTTTCGAGGGTCGCGAGATCAAAGACGAGAGTGTCCTCGTCTACCTCGTTGCGCCGGCGTGGAGCTTTCATCGGGATTTTGAATTCTTTGCCGCGAGCCTCGCTCCTGAGATCGAGCTCTGGCGTTGGGAACTGCATGAGAAGTGGAGAGAGAAGATAGAGGTGCTGGCGAGGATAAATTATTCCGCGCGTTGAGAATCACGCGACTTACGTGCGGGCTCAAATCGATAGCCTACGCCACGCACGGTCTGCAGGATCTGCGGGTTGTTCGGCTCGTCCTCGAGGTGGCGGCGCAGCCGGACCATAAAGTTGTCGATGGCACGCGTATCTGTGTCTTCCTGTAGATCCCAGACTTCTTCGAGGATAGATTTGCGCGAAACGGCGCGACCTTCGTTCTCGATTAGATATCGCAGCAGCTTCGCCTCCATCAGTGTCAGTTGGATGACCTCGCCTTCGTTTCTGAGTTCCAGATTTTCGAGGTCGACCGTGCGTCCGTTTATCTCGTGAACCTGCGTCTCACGCCTTGTCTCGTTCCAACTATTTCGCCTCAGAAGACCAGTTAATCGGGCGAGAAAAATCGAGAGCTCAAAGGGCTTTGGCAGATAGTCGTCCGCCCCTGCTTCGAAGCCGTTTAGAACGTCCTCACTGCGCCCGCGTGCGGTAAGCATCAGTATCGGCGTGAAATTACCAGATTCGCGAACCCGCCGGGCGACCTCAAAACCATTGATTCCGGGCAGCATCACATCCAGGACAATCGCGGCATATTCGGAATCGCGAATCGCCGCGAGCGCACACTCGCCCTCGCCGCAGATAGTTACGGCAAAGCCCTCGGCCTCGAGATTAAACCTGAGGCCGTCGGCGATATGCTGCTCGTCTTCGACGATGAGGATGCTCTTCATGCCGGCGAGGGAGTCACGTTATCAATAGACCGTTCCCTTACTCTCACGCTCGTGGAGCTTGCTGTTCCAGAAGCCGTAGAGCGCATAGATCACGAGGCCGACGGCGAGCCATATTCCAAAACGCACCCAGTTCGTCCATCCAAGTTCGGTCATCAGGTACGTACAGGACATGACGCCGAGAAGCGGTATCAGCGAGAAGCGCTTTACGACAGCGAGGACAGTCATGATTATCGAAAAGACCGAAAAGACGAAGTACGGTAATCGTGTGAAAAACACGTCTTGCGACGTCATGACGTCATTCTCCAGATCATCCGCAGTTGGCGCGAAGTCCGTAAAGAACGTGCGCACCGCCTCGCCATTGAAATAGATCAGCAGGCCGACAGTCACCACGAGCAGAATAGGCGCGACGTAGGCCGAATTCAGATACGGCACGTATCGCCCTTCGCGGCCGAACTCTTTGTCCTTGTATAGGATGCCGCCGCACACCATCGTAAACGCAAACAGCGTTCCGATCACGCCGAGGTCCGTAACCTCAGTCAGGTTCATAAAGAGCGCCGGTACCGCGACGACGATGCCAGTCACAATTGTTGCGAACCACGGCGTCTTGTATTTCGGATGAATCGACGAAAAGATTTTCGGCAACAGGCCGTCGCGGCTCATTGCCATCCACAAACGCGGCTGGCCGATCTGGAATACAAGAAAAACTGTTGCCATCGCGATGACCGCACTGATAGCAATCACGCCGGATAGCCACGGCAGCTTGTCGCGGAAAACAAATGCAAGCGGATCGCCCACGTTCAGATTTCTAAACGGCTCCATTCCCGTCAGCACAAGTGCGAGCAGGACGTACAAAATCGTACAAATTATGAGCGATGCGATCATCGCCCGAGGCAGATCACGACGCGGATTCTCGCATTCCTCGGCCGTAGTCGAGAGCGCATCAAATCCGATATAGGCAAAGAAAACTGCAGCGACGCTCCCCATTACACCGCCCATTCCATTTGGCAGGAACGGCGTCCAGTTATCGGTGTTTACGAACATCGCGCCGAGCACGATCACCGCGAGAATCACCGCAATCTTCAGGATCGTCATCGCGTTCCCGACGATCTTCGATTCGCGGATGCCGATGTAAACCAGGATCGTGATCAGCACGACCATCACCAATGCAGGAAGATCGGCGATTACTCGCCACTCGCCTATCATCGGTGCGGTCGTCCAGGCACTATATGCTTCCACGGAGTTGGCAGTCAGTTTGTCTGAGATCGCGACGAGATCGTCTCCCTTCATTACACTCAGCGATTCCAGCGTCTGCCCGCTCGCGATCGCGGTTTGGACGACTTCCTGACTTCCGTCATATCCGCGCGATGCCGACAGATAATCCATCGTCAGGTATGCGGGAATCTTAAGCCCGTAGCCTGACATCAACCTCGTGAAATAGTCGCTCCACGAGATCGCGACCGCAATGTTGCCGATGGCGTACTCGACAATCAGATCCCAACCGATTATCCATGCGAATAGTTCCCCAAAGCTCGCGTATGAGTAGGTGTAAGCCGAGCCTGCGACCGGTATTCGCGATGCAAAGTCCGCGTAGCACAAGGCCGAGAATCCGCACGCGATGGCGGAGAAGAGAAACAGCAGGACCACGCCGGGCCCGCCTTTGAACGAGGCACCGCCGATCATCGCGAAGATGCCCGCGCCGATGATGGCGGCGATACCCATGAGCGTTAGATCGCGAAGCTTCAAGGTTCGCCGGAGCTGAGCACCGTCGCCCGCGTGTTCCGTCAGGCCCGCTTCTGCGTCTGCCTGGATCTGCGCGATAGATTTCTTGCGAAAAAGTGAATATGCCATACGCGTCTCAAACCGTCATGGAAAAGAAGTTACGCGGCATTCTGAATCAAAAGCGTCCGCGGCGCAAGGCGCGCACGTAGTAAGGGCGAAACGTCCAAGGTTGAATGTTTCGCCCTTACTACGTGTGCGCCTTGCGCCTAATATAGACTGGGGTGATTATGGACTGGAAAGTATTTGGAACCGCATTTCTAACGCTGTTTCTCGCGGAGCTCGGAGACAAGACGCAGCTCGCCGTAATTACGATGAGCGCAAAAGCGGAATCGAAAATTTCCGTGCTGCTTGGGGCTTGCCTCGCCCTCATCGCAGTCACGATTCTCGCAGTCACTTTTGGCGGCATTCTTTCTCAGTACGTCCCGACCGAATGGCTTCAGCGAATAGTCGCGATCGGCTTTATCGTGATCGGCATCTTCATGCTGTTTGGAATACTTTAAATAAAAAAAGGGCGGTCGATTTCTCGAGCCGCCCTGTATCCAGGAAAGTCTCTAGAGGATAACTATTCGTTCGAGACCCAATCGAAGTCTGAAACGTCGTCGTTTAAGTTCACGACACGCGTAGATAAGTTGAATGTGTAGCGTTTTGAGGCAACGCTAACAAAAACAGTCTGGCCAGCCGGGATATCGTCGAAGCGATAGTACCCGAACGTGCCGGTGCGCGCCGAGGCGACGGTACCATCCTGCTGCGTCAGATACACTATCGCATTGCGAATTCCATATCCTTCCGCGGTCGTCACACGGCCCGAGATCGAAACGCTTGCGGCCGTCGGCGGCGCCGTGATAGATGCGGTCACAAATGCAGCTGAAAAGTCGCTGTTGTAGTGATAGCTGATGCCCGAGAGATCGTAAATCAGGGTATTGAGTGTCCTCGAAGTCCCGGCGCCCGACAGTATCTTCACGGTGTATGTAAGCGAAACGGTGCCGCCTGCTTTGCCTCCCGGCACCCCGAAAGGACCAATGCAGGTGCGGTAGGTAGGACTGGCAGGCACGGCGTTCCAACCGCACGCATCCTCGTAGAACTTATTGCCGGTATAGCCGGCGGGAGCAGTGTAGGTGGACGACACGCTCAGAGTTTGAAAGACCACATTGGGCAGATTGATGAAGCTCTCTAACTGTTCGTAGCCATTGGTCGCCGTAGAGGCGTCTAGAGTGATCGTGTAGGTGCTCCCGACAACAAGATTCATCGTCCCGCCGAAGGGCACATTAACGCCGTTGAGCTTTATACGGACGACGCTGTTTCGGTTCTGCGAGATCAGCTTCTCGATATAGAGTTCTCGAGGGATCGGTGTGCTCACGATACCGAGGCCGTCGGCTGTGGCTGTAATATGGAAGCCCCGCGTCGTGTTGTACGCGGTGCTCGTGCGCGTAATCTCGATCTCATAATAAAAATCGGTACATGCACTCGGTGCAAGGGTAGCTTGGCTCAGTGCCGACCTGGAACCTGTACGCAGATTGATCAATGCGTTTGCAGTGTCCCACACGAATGTAGAGGCCACATTCGTCGCGTTGGAAGTACCTGTATTGCAGACCCGGGCTCCTACGGGGAATACATTGGGGCCCGTAGTTACGTTGTTGCTGTCAAGCCCGACGACGCCCCAGGTGATCGGAGTAATTGCTAGGGCGGGAACGACCCAAGCGGCGGCGGCCTCAAGGTCCCCACGGATTGTTTGCACATGGTCGGAAGGGCTGACCTCCTGCACAATTGAATGAAATTCCTGAGCGACCGCCACGGAAAACAGGCACATCGCAGCAAAAAAAGCGGTAAAAACCTTGCGGCTGTTCATAAAGATCGAATTGGTCATACTTCAGTATTAATCTATCCATCATGGTAGGTGGACGAGATAGGAGCCTTTGGTCCGGTTTGTTATTAGATTAGAGGGGAGTCAGGGCACTCAGCCACGACGACATAGTATAGCAAGAGACACAATGGGTGTCGAATCAGTTTTTACGCACGGACAGGTACGGCCATGCCCGATACTGCGGCGTCGCAACGATAATACAATTGACGATCTATGCAACATCCGATATGATGGAAAGTGGCATATTGGATCTTTGAAGTCAATTAATTAATGGCATGCCTGCCGTGAAAATGCGAGCTACGAAAAATCTCGCGAAACGTGAGACAGATGGCTAGCTCCCACTGTTACTATAACTTAGACGTCCCATATCATCATGGGATAAGGTTGGGACGCTCGTGGGACACGGGTGGGATGCCGATGCTTTACCGTTTGAGACGGCTGGCAAACTTGCTTCGAAACTTTGCGACTTTAGGTGACACCACGGCGGCACAGTACGGCTGGGCAGGGTTATTTGCAAAGTATTCCTGATGATAGTCCTCGGCGCTCCAGAATTTGTCGAAAGGGGTGATCTCCGTGACGACGGGGTCGACGTAGATCTCTTCCGCGGTTATCTCGGCGACAATTTCTTCGGCGGTGTTACGTTGCTCTTCACTGTGATAAAAGATCGCAGAGCGGTATGACGAGCCGATATCGTTGCCTTGGCGATTGAGCGTCGTCGGATCGTGGACGGTGAAGAAAATGCGGAGGATGTCAGCGTAGCTGATCACATCGGGATCAAACCTGATCTGTACGACCTCGGCATGGCCTGTTGTCTCGGAGCACACCTCCTGATAGGTGGGATTTTCCTTGTGCCCGCCGGAATATCCCGAAATGACGTCGTCGACGCCCACCAGATCGTCAAAGACGGCCTCGACGCACCAAAAACACCCAGCGGCTAAAGTTGCAGTTTCAAGATTTGCCATATTTGTTCTCTACCCGCGTGAAGCGCGCCCTTCGACCTCAAACAGAAATTCCAAGATCTCGACATTTCTCCGTGCCTCGGCGACGCTCGGGCTGCGCGCCATCAGCACGCTAAAATTGCCGCCCGTTCCCAGCACCCAACCGCGCCGGTAAATTCTCGGCCGACTTCGGCAAGCTGATCGATGGGAGAATTGAGAATGTCGTCGGCCAAGATTACTCCTCGTCGCGTAGCCTTTCGAGTACTGAAAAATCTTCGAGTGTTGTGACGTCGCCCGCAACGCTGCCGCTCGTCGCGAGTTCACGCAGGAGGCGGCGCATGATCTTTCCCGAACGAGTTTTCGGAAGCATGTCGGTGAATCGAATATCGTCTGGTTTTGCGAGAGAGCCGATCTCTTTCGCGACGTGTGCCCGGAGAACCTCTTTTAATTCGTCGCTGCCCTCGCGTCCGCCTTCGAGTGTGACAAATGCAGAAATCGCCTGTCCCTTTATCTCATCGGGACGTCCGACGACGGCAGCCTCGGCGACGGTTTCGTGCGAGACGAGTGCCGACTCGATCTCGGCGGTCCCAAGACGATGCCCGCTGACGTTAATCACGTCATCGACGCGCCCCATTATCCAAAAGTAACCTCGTTCATCACGACGTGCGCCATCACCTGCAAAATAATGACCTGGTATCTCAGACCAATACGTTTTCTTGTATCGTTCGTCGTCGCCCCAGATAGTTCTGAGCATTGACGGCCAGGGATGTTTTGCAACGAGATAGCCGCCCTCGTTAACGCCAACGCTCGCGCCCGACTTTGTGACGACGTCAAGCAGAATTCCCGGCAGCGGACGCGTTGCGGTTCCCGGAACAGTCGGCATTGCACCGGGCAGCGGCGAGATCATGATCGAGCCGGTTTCGGTCTGCCACCACGTATCGACGATCGGGCAGCGACCGCCGCCGATTTTCTCGTGATACCACATCCAAGCCTCAGGATTGATCGGCTCGCCTACAGTTCCCAACAAACGAAGCGACGAAAGATCGTGCTTATTTGGGTACTCATCGCCCCATTTTATAAACGCCCTGATGGCAGTTGGCGCGGTGTAAAAAATCGAGACCTTGTTACGCTCAATAATGTCCCAGAAACGATCAAAACCGGGAAAGTTCGGCGCACCCTCGTACATAAAAACGGTCGCGCCGTTTGCCAGCGGGCCGTACACGACATAGCTGTGCCCGGTGATCCAGCCGATGTCCGCGGTGCACCAGTAAATGTCGTCATCCTTGAGGTCAAAAACGAGCTTCGTCGTGTATGCAGCCTGCGTGAGATAGCCGCCGGTCGTGTGCAGGATGCCTTTCGGTTTACCGGTCGTGCCTGAGGTGTAGAGGATGAATAGCGGATGCTCCGAATCGAGCGGCTCGGCCTCGCACTCGTCATCGGCAGATGCCATGAGGTCGTGCCACCAGTGATCACGGCCTTCCGTAATGGCTATTTCCGAACCTGTGCGTTTGAATACGACGACACTTTGAACCGTCGGCGTGCCTTGAACGGCCTCATCGACAATCGCTTTCAGTTTTATTTCACTGCCGCGCCGGTATCCGCCATCCGCCGTAACGATCAGGACACATCCGCAATCGTTTACTCGATCGCGAATCGCCTCTGCCGAGAAACCGCCAAAGATCACCGTATGCGCCGCGCCAATGCGGGTGCACGCGAGCATCGCAATAGCGAGCTCGGGCACGAGCGGCATGTAGAGCGCCACGCGATCGCCCTTACGGACGCCGAGATTTTTGAGAACCTTCGCGAATCGACAAACCTCGGCGTGGAGTTCGCGATACGTTAGTCGTCGCTGCTCGCCCGGTTCGCCTTCCCAAATGAATGCGAGCTTGTCTGCGCGAGTTTCCAGATGCCGGTCGAGACAGTTGTAGGAAATATTTATCTCGCCACCTACGAACCACTTTGCGTGCGGTTCATTCCACTCGAGTACCGTGTTCCACTTCTTAAACCAATGCAGCTCGTCGGCCTGCCTTGCCCAATGAGCTTGCGGGTCCGCCGCTGCCTCCGCGTACAGGCGCTCATACTCGTCAAAGCTTTTTACGTGAGCCTCTGCCGCGAACTGCGCAGGCGGCGGAAACACACGCGATTCCTGCAGTGTCGACTCAATTGATGATTGATCGGGCATCAATTCTGAGTATAGATGAGGCGTGCTAGAATTTGCCACACATGCCGCTGCTCGAAATGCGAAGTATCGTCAAGGAGTTTCCCGGCGTTCGGGCGCTCGATGGTGTGAGCTTTAGGCTCGAGCAGGGCGAGTTTCACGCGCTCGTCGGCGAGAACGGCGCAGGAAAATCGACGCTGATGAAAGTGCTCTCGGGCGTTCACTCGGCGGGGACGTTTGACGGCGAGATCTTGATCGAGGACGAAGCGCGACGTTTCTCCGGCGTTCGCGACTCAGAAGATGCAGGTATCGCGATCATCTTCCAAGAGCTTTCACTCGTTAAAGAACTGACGGTCGGGGAGAACATTTTTCTAGGGCGAGAGCCGTCGCGGTTTGGGGTGATCGACTGGTCGCAGCTATATCATCGCGCCGCCGAGCTCCTCACCGACCTGCATCTCGCCATCGACCCGCGTGCGACGGTAGGCAGTCTCGGCATCGGCGCTCAGCAGCTCGTCGAGATCGCAAAAGCGTTGTCGAAGAACGCAAAGATTCTCGTACTCGACGAACCCACGGCCGCGCTTGCCGAGGGCGAGGTTGGGACACTATTCACGATTCTCGGAAAACTAAAGTCGCGCGGCGTCGGGATGATCTACATCTCGCACAAGCTCGATGAAGTTTTTCGCATGAGCGATTTCATTACGGTGCTTCGCGATGGCCGCACGGTCGGGACATATCGCGCAAGCGATCTCACCAAAGACAAAACCATCTCGGCGATGGTCGGCCGCGAGGTTGGTGAAATATTCCCGACGCCCGATCACGATATTGGTGACGCGGCCCTCGACGTCACGAGTCTCAGAGTTTTTCCTTTCGACCGGCCCAATGATCCGATCGTCAAGGAGGTTTCTTTCTCAGTTCGGCGCGGGGAAATAGTTGGTATCGCCGGGCTTATGGGAGCAGGGCGCTCGGAGCTATTGAGTGCAATATTCGGTGCGTGGCGAGGGAAAGTGAGCGGCGAGATCGAGATTGACGGCGAGCCGTTTCGGCCCGGTTCTCCGGCGGACGCAATTCGGCGTGGCCTCGGGTTCGTGACGGAGGACCGGAAGCGTTACGGCCTGATCCTCGAACAGACGATTCGTGACAATATGACCCTCGCAGGTCTGGATCATTTATCTGGCAGTTTCCTGACAAACCAATCGCGTGAAAACGTCGCGGCGGGCGGCATGATGACGCAGCTGCGAGTGAAGGCAAACATGCCATTCACCGTGGCCGAAACCTTGTCGGGCGGCAATCAGCAGAAGGTCGTTCTCGGTAAATGGCTGCTCACCAAGCCGAAGATACTGTTCCTTGACGAACCCACACGCGGCATCGACGTAGGCGCAAAGCAGGAGATCTACGCCGAGATCAATCGTCTCGCAAAAGAAGGTCTTGCGATCGTTCTCGTGTCGTCCGAGTTGAGTGAGGTGATAGGCCTGTCGGATCGGATAATTGTGCTTCACGAGGGCCGAGTGACGGGCGAGTTTTCGCGCACTGAAGCAACGCCCGAAAAGGTGATGGCGGCCGCGACGGGTGGGCGAGGTTAAGAATAAGATTCCACGCAGAGATCGCGGAGATTTTCGCAGAGAAACGCAGAGAGAGAGAGAGAGAGGAAGGGAGAGGAATGCTCGATTCAAAAACCTATAATAACATCACCGAGGCCCTTATCGGGGCAGCTATTGAGGTGCACAGAAAAATCGGACCCGGCCTGCTCGAGTCAGCCTATCGAGAATGTCTCGATCGTGAATTAGCGTTGCGGTCGATTCCGTTCGAACGAGAAGTGGGGGTTCCGGTTGTTTACAAGGACGTGCATCTTGAGTGTGGATACCGCGTCGATTTTGTGATCGCTGGACTAGTCGCACTTGAAGTTAAGTCGGTTGACTGTTTGGCGCAGATCCACGAAGCGCAGCTTCTCACCTATTTGAGTCTCGGAGGATGGAAAGTTGGGCTCTTGATCAACTTTAATGAGCTTGTTTTGAAAAATGGAATCAGGCGGCGAGTTATGCAGTTTCAGGATTGAACTCGGCGACTCTCTGCGTCTTCCTCAGCGTACTCCGCGTGGAGTCCTGATTCATGCGCCCGATTAAGATTCCACGCGGAGGTCGCCGAGATCTTCGCAGAGAAAGGTGGAAACTAGTAATCAATGCAAGGACAGAAGGCAAAGCTAAATACAACGACATTGCGGGCATACATCATGATCGGCGTACTCGCGCTCATCTGGGTTTTCTTTCACTGGCTGACGGATTCGATCTTTCTGACGCCGCGCAATCTCTCCAACCTGATGACGCAGATGTCGGTAACGGGAATTCTGGCCGTCGGGATGCTGATGGTGATCGTCTCAGGGAATATCGATCTGTCGGTCGGCTCAGTGCTCGGGTTTTCCGGTGGTGTCGCCGCCATCGCCCTCTCGTCGGGATATGGCCTGCCGGTGGCGATCGCCCTCGCGGTCCTCGTGTGCGTTGGGATCGGGCTCATCCAGGGATCGCTGACGGCGTACGTAAATATTCCCGCATTTATCGTTACGCTGGGCGGTCTCCTCGCGTGGCGCGGCGCGACAAAATGGCTGCTCGGCAGTAACACCATTCCGATCTCCGACGACGCGTTTAAGATGATCGGGCAGAGTTATATTGGACCGGCCGCGGGAATCGTACTCGGACTTGTTGCCATCGGATTTGTGATTCTGATGGCAATTCGGCGCGCACGGTCCTTGAAGCAATATGGTATTGGCGACGCGAATTACGTTGCGGAGATTCTCAAGGCGGTTATCCCGATTGGGGCGATCATCGCGTTCATTCTAGTGATGAACGCGTTTGAGGAGAAAGGGGTGCCGGTCCCGGTCCTGATTTTTGTCGCGGTCGCCCTCGCCGGAGCATTCTTGACGACCTCGACAACATTTGGTCGGTATCTCTACGCGATCGGCGGCAACGCGGAGGCCGCGCGGCTCTCCGGAATCAACAATAAGAAAAACGTCGTCGCCGTTTATGCGCTCCTCGGGGCACTCACTGGCATCGCCGCGCTCATATTCGCCGCACGAGTCGGAAGCTCGACTCCCGACGCCGGAACGCTCAAAGAGCTCGATGCAATCGCAGCGTGTGTCATCGGCGGGGCCTCGCTGGTCGGCGGCCGCGGCACGATTTTCGGCGCCTGCCTCGGTGCCCTCATCATGGCGAGTCTCGATAACGGGATGTCTCTCTACGGCCTGCGAGATTATCTACAGGACATCGTAAAAGGATCGATCCTCGTGGCGGCTGTCGGCCTGGATATGTTTGGAAGGAAGCAGAGCTGAGACATGAAAGCTGTAAGGCGTCTAACCGTGATCGTACTGTCCACCGTGTCACTTTGTTACTTGGCCGCATGCGCGATCCTTTATTTTGCCCAAGGCTCTCTCCTCTATCATCCGACGAAGGAAGCGGCTGTTCCCGAGTCTGCGAAAATTTCCCTTGAGAACGACGGAGAAACTCTTCGTATCCTTGTACGGCCTGCGGACGGTCCGAAAGCGTTGATCTATTTCGGGGGCAATGCCGATGATGTCTCGTTCAATTTGTATGGATTTGCGGAGTCCATTCCCACCACGAACCTCTACCTGGTGAATTATCGCGGCTATGGCGGCAGCACCGGGTCGCCTTCGGAACAGGCTCTATATTCGGACGCGCTCGCGGTATACGATTTCGTTCGAACCAGGCACGCGAGTATTTCCGTACTCGGACGCAGCTTGGGCAGCGGCGTCGCGACGTATCTTGCGGCCAATAGAAGAATCGAGAAGCTCGTTCTCGTCACGCCGTTCGACAGCATCGAAAGCGTAGCAAAACATCAGTTCCCCATCTTTCCAGTTTCATTGTTGCTGATTGATAAATTCGACTCGGCGTCGCGAGTCAAAGAGGTAAGGGCATCCACTTTAGTTCTTATCGCGCAGAACGATTCTGTAGTACCTCGCAGGAATTCCGAGTCCCTCATCGCGCATTTTCCTTCGAATCAAATTGTAGTGAGAGAAATTCCCGGTACAAGTCACGATTCGGTAGGTGTCTCGTCGGAGGCGAGAAATGCGATAGCGAGTTTTCTGGAATAGGCGCTCGAACGCTACCTATCCACCGATAAAACTCATCGTCCGCGATGGCTGTACGAAGTGGTCAGCATTGATCTGATGGCCGCTTTCTTTCTTTGATGCGGCGGTTTCGATGAATGCGACGATCTCGCCTCGCGATGCGCCGGCGCGCATCAGATCGCGAAGATTGTGTTCGGTTGTTGAAAAGAGGCATGTGCGGATCTGCCCGTCGGCGGTCAAACGAATGCGTGAGCAGGCGCCGCAGAACGCTTCGGTTACGGGTGCGATAATGCCGATCTCGCCGGGAGAGGTATCGGCAAACGTGTACTTCCACGCGGTTTCACTGCCTCGCGATTTTTCTTTTAGCTTTAGCGGATAGACGCGGTTTATCGCATCTCTGATCTCGCGTCCCGGGACGACGAGATCACGACTCCATTCATGGCCGCTGTCGAGCGGCATAAATTCGATAAAGCGAAAACTCAAGGCACGTATCCGAGCGAAGTGAGCGAAATCCGCGATCTCATCGTCATTTCGGCCACGTACGATCACGGCGTTGAGCTTCAGATTCTCGAAGCCCGCGGAGCGTGCCGCATCGATGGCGTCCAACACCTTCGCCAGGGCGTCGACGCCCGTAATGTCCACAAACTTTTCGCGATTGAGGCTGTCGAGACTGATTGTCACGCGGTCGAGCCCCGCAGCTTTTAGCGCTGCCGCATGCCGCATGAAATCAAATCCGTTCGTTGTAAGCGCGAGGTCGGCCAGTTGCGGTTTTAATTGGGCGAGTTTGTGCACGAGCTGGACGAGGTCGCGTCGCAACAGCGGCTCGCCGCCCGTAAGTCTGATCTTTTCGGTGCCAAGTGAAACGAAGATCTCCGCGATTCGCTCGATCTCCTCGAACGTGAGAATAGTTTCTTTGCGTGCAAGCGGCGGCTCACCATGTGGCAGGCAGTAGAAGCAGCGAAAATTACACCGGTCCGTTAGCGAGATTCGCAGGTCTCGGATCGTCCGGTTGTGGGCGTCGACTAAGGGCACAATCGTGATTATACCTTGCTGCTGAGAGCATTTGCGTTTCGCTGCAGCCCGGCGAGCTTAGTTCGTTTCATGGCCGAGCGGCGAAATCGCGCCACATATTCATCGTGTTCCATCACGGCGAGGCGATCGAGTGGCAGCTCCGTTTCGCCATTTCGCGGTTCGAAACGCGATTCTTCCGTCGGCGTTTCAAATCGATTCCACGGGCACACGTCCTGACAAATATCGCAGCCGTAGAGCCAGCCGTTGAGATTATCAGCGATCTCGGCCGGAAGAGTCTCGTCCCGCAACTCGATGGTCGCGTATGAGATACATTTGCGCGAGTCGACGACATAAGGCTCGACTATCGCATTTGTCGGGCAGGCTTCGAGACATGCCGTGCATGTACCGCAGTGGTCGTCGACCCGGTCCGCGTCGGCCACGAGCTCGATATCGAGAATGATCTCTCCAATAAACACCCATGAGCCCAATTCGGTTGTGATTAGATTCGAATGCTTACCGATCCAGCCTAAGCCCGCTTGCACAGCCCAGGCCTTGTCCATCATCGGAGCTGTGTCGACACAGATCTTGCCTCCTGTTCCCGGTCGCTTTTCGCAAATCCAGTCGAGTAGCCCGGCGAGTTTTTCGCGCAACACATCATGATAATCATCGCCCCAGGCGTACCGTGAGATCTTACCGGCTTCCGCGGCATTAGAATGCGAGTGATCGGTGAAATAGTTTACTGCGCCGACTATCACGGACTTTGCATTCGGGAATATTGCGGATGGATCGATGCGTTTCTCCGGCTCACGCTCCATCCACGCCATCGCTCCGTGATAGTCTCGTGCGAGCCACTCACGTAAGCGCTCTCCCTCGCCGGTAAGGGCATCGGCTGGCGCGATGCCGATTTTGTCGATTCCGAGCGAGGATGCCTTTTGTTTTAGTTCGTCTTCAAATCGAGACATAAAAAACGCCGGATGGCTAGAGTACCATCCGGCGTCGGAAGCAATTCCCTCGGGCAGCGCCTTAGAACGTAAACTTCGCTCCAAACTGGAACTGCCTAGGATCATAGGCCGCGGTCGGCCGGCTATAGTACCGCCCATTTCCGGCACGCTGGCCGAAGCCGTTCACAGCGGTGTAGAACGGATTGCCGCTCGCCTCGTTAAATCGGTTAAGGAGATTAAAACCTTCCGCGATCAGTTCGAGATTCATCGTCTCGCTGAATCGGATTCGTCGCGAGACTCGGGCATCGACTGAGAAGTAGCTGTGTGTTATGCCCATATTTCGGCCCAGACTGCCGCTAATCGGGAAACCTGTCACGCAGGCGGGGTCATTCGTTCCCGCAACGATGTTACCGCCGCGGCAGAGTGAGCCGTCCGAGAGGACGAACGGCCTCTCGTTCGTGCTCTGGAAGTCACCGTTCGCATCGCCCGGAGCGATGATGTTGAACGGACGCCCCGAGCCGAATTCGACGATCGGTGCGAATGTAAAATCGCTCAGGAAGCCGCGAAGGCCGCCTGCCTTACGCCAACCATCCGGTGAGCTCATGACACCGCTGAAGACGAAACGGTGTCGCTGGTCAAACAGTGAGTCGCTCTTCTCAGCGCGAAAGTTCGTGTTGTCCTGCGGCTTGAGCAGCGTCTGCAGGTCGGATGAGTCGTCGATCGAGTGCGCCCAGGTGTAGGTGGCGAGGAACTGGAAGTTGTTCGAGAACCGCTTCTTCAGCTCGAGATTCAACGCATCGTAGTACGACCGCCCGTCCGACACCTGAGCGTTCACATCCGAATAAGGATTGATCGGGCCCGGTGCCCTCGTCGAACCCGCGAGAAGCGAGTCAAACGTCGGCTTGTCTAGGCCGAATAGAGCTCGAACGAAGAAGTAGTTTGGTCCCAGCCTTCGGAAGAAGTCTGCCGCGATCGGGCTTACGATCTTCTGGCCCAAACCGTTAACGCCGACCAAACCCGGAACTACCACCGTGTACCCCGGCGGACAAACGTTCGGCGCCGCGCATGATGTCGGCAGCGAGAAGAACGCGGCCTCGGTCAGGTTCGTCGGAGCGCGACCGGCGAATCGGCGGAAGTTCTCGATGAGGTTATTGTGGTTAACGTTGTTTACATCCTGCGGGTGGGCAAGGTGCTTCGCCCGAACCATGATATAGCTCGCCGATACCGACATGTCCCGACCGATCATCCGCTCGATCGCGAGGTTCGCCTGGGTCGCGTCAGGATACTCGAAGTCCTTGCTGACGTGCAGCGTGAACGGCAGGATCGGGCCGAATCCGGTAAACCGGCTGGGATCAAATCGCTGGAAGCCGAATAGATAGTTCGCGCTCGGCGCCACGCCTAGCGTGCGGGTCGTACCGCAAATCTGCGGGTTCGACCCGTTGACGCCGCAAACCGTTCCGTGGAAAACCTGGAAAGCGTTTAATAGACCGGTCGGTGATGGGCCGCCAATCGGGAGCAGCGTCGCCTGCTGCTGCTGCGAGCCATCGGCGATATCCGAGTTGAAGGCGACTGCGAGCAGCGGGTGATCGAAGAAGCGTCCGATCGCTCCGCGAATGACGGTTTTACCATTGCCCGCCAGATCAAACGCGAATCCCACGCGGGGCGCGATGTTGTTGCCGTCACGCGGGAAGCCCTGCGTCACGTTTAGCGCGTCCTGCGCTGTCTGGATATCCTGGGCCGAGAGCGTGATGCCCGTCAGCGGGTCCGTAAACGGCGAAGGAGCATATTGGTTCGTGAACTCGTAGTCGTAGCGCACGCCGTAGTTGATCGTCAGGCGCCTCGTGATCTTCCACGTGTCCTGGCCGAAGAAGGCGATAGGCCGGTTCTGGATGTCGCTCTGCGGGTTGCCGAATCCCTGAATAAACACACTCGGAAAACCCAGCCCGTATGCCTGGACAGGTGTAAATGCCGGGCAGCGCTGTGCGAGCGGGACGCTCGGAGCGTCGCAGCCCGTTATAAACGCGCTTGCCGACTGCTGGGAAAAGTTGAAGAGTCCAGGGAAGTTCAGCTCAAAGAGCGCGTTCCCATCGATGAAGTTGAAATCGCCGCCGAACTTTATCAGGTGCGATCCTGACGTGATCGTAAAGTTGTCGCGGAGCTGATGCCGTTTCTCAGTGCGGTTTACCGGCGAAAACGGGTTGGACCCGATAAAGCCCGTGCCCGCGATCTGGTGCGCCACGCTCGGCACCTGCGAGTCAAACTTAGCGACGCGGCGGCCAAAATTGTAGTAGAACTCGTTGATCTTGTCGCCGCCGAGGATCGTCGTGAGCGATGAGCCGAACGAGAAATCTTCGAGGTCCTGGATTCCGGTTCGCGAGTAGTCGTTCTGCCCGAGCGTCTGGTTCTGCGACTCGTCCTGGATGCCCGAGATCCTGCTTGGGTTGAACCCGAGACGCAGATTCAGCTGGTTGTTCTCGTCGAACGCGTGATCGATACGCATCGACAAGTAGCTCGTAGCCTCGGCGATCGGGAAGATGCGTGCCAGCTGGGCGAGCGGGCGAAAAGCGAGAAACTGGCCATTCGAATCGCGCGTAAGCGGCACCGGAGCGCCGGAAAGTATAAACCGCGGGCCGATTGCGGCGCCCGGCCCAACCGGCGAGATAGCTGGACATCCGCTGCCATCGTTCGGGCTGATCAAGGCATTGAAACCGTTCAACGCGGTTTGAGTTCCGCTTGAAGCAAAAAAGGCATACGCCCGTGCCGTGCAGATTGTCGTAGGTGTTCCCGCCCCGAGCAGGCCGTTCACGTACGAGGCCTGCGCCGATGTCAGGCCCGTAAATGTCCGAGCGAACGGATTGAGACCGGGAATCACCGGAATGGTCACGGTGGAGGTCGCTCCCTGGATGATATCGCCCGTGAAGAATCCCGACTCCTGTCTGCGTCGCTGCTCGAACGAGCCGAAGAAAAACGTTTTGTCGTTCGTATTGAGTGGACCGCCCAAGGTGGCACCGTACTGGACGCGAGTGAAAGGCGGCTTCCGCTCCGGGTCGCCGTCGATGATCGGCGCGAACGGGTTGCGTGCCTGGATGCTCTTGTGTCGGATGAACCCAAATACGTTTCCGCGGAAATCGCTGGTGCCGCGCTTCGTAACGACATTGACAATACCGCCGGTTGCACGCCCGAATTCGGGCATGTACGAGTTCGTGGTCACCTGATATTCCTGCACCGCCTCCTGCGAGACGGTTGAGCGGGCGGCATTGATCGAGTTATCGGTGAAATCCGCACCGTCCACCTGCACGAGCGTCGAGCGACCTCGCTGACCGCCGATGTTCAATCCTGAGGTCGGGGCAGGCCCGATGGGACGGCCGTTGTCGCGGCCAACCGTCGAGAGCGTGAGGGCAAATCCGGTTGCGCTTCGTTCGTTGATGGGGAGATTGTCGATCCGAATCTCGTCGATGGTATTTGAGACAGTCGAGCGAGCGGTTTCCACGAGCTGGACGTCATCGCCCGAAACGTTTACGACGACGTTCGTATCGCCGATCTCGAGTTTGATCGTGAGATCGGCGCTCTGTCCGACAGTAAGCCGGACGCCGGAGATGACAGTTCGCTTGAAGGTTGACGCTTCAGCCGCTATCTCGTATTCTCCCGGCGGCAGGCCGATGAGCTGATAGTTGCCGTCAGTATCGGTCGTCGCGACACGCCCGAACCCGGTCGCAACATATCGTGCACGCACGGTAGCACCAGCGACGACGGCTCCGGTTGGATCGGTGACCGTTCCGGAAAGGTCGGCAGCGGTCGCCTGCGTCTGCGAGATCGCTGACACCACGAACAGAACCGAAAGGCAAAGCCATGCCACGAGGCGTGCAGCAGCCGTCAAAACACTAGACGGGAAAACTCTCATTATATTTTCTCCTTAAACGAAGCGAGGTCATATCGGCTGACGAGAACAGTGCGTCTCGAAACTCACCCAAATCAAATTTTGCAAATACCGTCGGCGGACGACCTAGGTCAGGAATTGATTAGTCTTGAATTTTTTAACCCAAAAACAGGTATTAAGCAAGCAAAAGTGTAATATTTCGTAACCACATTATGAAGATCGAACAGCTTTCGATACCCACGCCCTTCTATGTCGGCGATGTCAACGTCTATTTAATCAAGGACGATCCGCTGACTTTGATCGACGTCGGGCCAAAGACCGACGCCGCAGCCAAGGCACTGAAAAGCGAGCTAGGACGGCGGGGCATCTCATTTTCGGATGTTCGGCGCATAGTCCTGACGCACGCACATGAAGACCACTGCGGCCTTGCAAAGCGGGTCCGCGATGAATCGAAGGATGCGGAAATCTTTGTGCACGACTGGGAAACGGGCCATCTTTTCGGGCGTCTTGCACGAGATGAACATAAATCACTGCTGCGGCGATCAGGAGTTCCGGAATCGATCTTTGACGAGATGCGTGATCTGTATCAGGAAATCAGCCTGCTTACGGACCCGCTCGATCAATCTGAATACAAGAAACTCGAGGATGATATGGAGCTCGAGTTTGTGTCGGGATCGCTACGCGTGCTGCATACTCCGGGCCACACGCCGGGTTCGTGCTCGTTTGTCCGCGAGGCGGATCGAACCCTCATCTGCGGCGACTGCGTACTCAAGCGAATTACTCCGAATCCGGTCGTGTCACTCGATCCGCTCGATCCTGCGAAGCGCTTTCGCTCCCTCGCCGAGTATCTCGTCAGCCTCGCCCGGCTGCGATCATTCTCACCTACACTTGCCTACGGCGGCCACGGTGAAGCGGTCACGGATTTTGATGAAATCTTTCACCGATACGTGCGGGCGATCGACGAACGCCAAAAGAAGGTAGTTTCCCTCGCGACCGGAGATGGCATTACGGCGTTCGAGGTCGCGAAGACGCTCTTTCCAGATTCCTTCGACCACGATGTGCACCGTTTCCTTGCGATATCAGAATCGATTGCACACCTCGATTACGCCGAGGGCGAAGGAAAAGTGTCGGTCGAGATGAGCGGTGGTGTGGAATACTATCGGCCCGCGGTTTGAAAGCGTTTCGGTTAAGGCAGAGCCGCATCGAATGAAACGGTAGAGGTCGCAGCCATGCTTGCGATCGTTTCGGTGATCTTAGTGATGTCGTCGAAGCCCGGAAGCTGGCGGACGCGACGAGTGACTTTTGTGTCGATCGTGTCGATACCGTCGTGATCGGCGAAGAGCGTGGCACAGAGGTACTCGGTCCGTCGCTTGGCCAGCGAACCCTGGCCTACCGGAGCCCAGAACTTATCGGCGACAAATCGCGCGATACGCCGCGCCGTACCGCTCTTGCTGAGCTCGAGACGGGCGATGCTCCAGTAAAACTGATTGTGGGCCGATTCCTCGCGGATGATTGCATCGAGTATCGGGTTGAGCACAGGGTGATCGGTTAGAGCCTTGAGACGGCGATAGCCCTGAGCGGCCTCCATCTCATGTATCGCGCCAAAGGTCATGTGAGTGGCCGTAAATTTCTTGCCAATCAGATTAGTGAGCGTTGTGAGCAGGTACGTATAAGCATGGTAGCTCGGCGTTACCGCGTCTCTAATCTGCTGCTGCCAGTCACCATCGGTATCGTAGCCTAGCTCGTTAAGGAACCGATTCATCATCTCGCCGTGCGTAATCTCTTCGACGCCCCAGCGGTCCATAAACTTGCTGATGTGTGGATCCTTCCCCGTAGGCGTCCGGCGAAGCTCGTCGTGATACATATCGGTCAGAGTCTCAACATCGCGCATGTAGAAGAGCACGGGGACGAATTTCGGATCGAAAGGCGTGTCGCGCACCTTATCCCACGGAATCGATGCGATAAACTCCGGCGTCAGGGCCCGATCTTGCCGCTCGTACCAATCTAATACATCTTTGTTGGTCTCAAAATTCATCTCTTAGACACGCATGCTCGCTGAGGCTACAAGGAGCCGTTCTTAAGTGAGTAATTCGTTTTTCTACTAATTACGGATGCGTTATAGCCCAACCTGAATAATATAATCGAAATTATGAAAAAGTTGTACGTCCTCGCGTTTGTGCTTTTTTGCTGCGCAAGCGTGAATGCTCAGGCTGGCGGCGCTTCGGCTGCCGGTGAAAGACACCTCAAGAATGTAAAGCAGCTAACGTTTGGCGGTGAAAATGCGGAGGCGTACTTTTCCTCGGACGCTAAGCAGCTGATCTTCCAGTCGAAGCGCGACGGGCGCGCCTGTGATCAGATCTATAAAATGAATCTCGACGGTTCGGGCCTTGCGATGGTTTCGAATGGCGAGGGTCGCACGACATGCTCGTATTTCCTGAAGGGTGCAAAGCGAGTTATGTATGCCTCGACGCACGGCAGCGGCAAGGACTGCCCTCCTAATCCCGACTACTCGAAGGGCTACGTCTGGGCCGTGTATTCAGAATATGACCTGTACACGGCTAAGCCCGACGGCAGCGATATCAAAAAACTTACAAGCACGCCGGGCTATGACGCAGAGGCGACCCTGAGTCCCAATGGAAAGAAGATCGTTTTTACGAGCGAACGCGACGGCGATCTGGACCTGTATTCGATGGACGCCGATGGCCGCAATGTAAAGCGGCTAACCGACGCGGTCGGTTACGACGGCGGTGCGTTTTATTCGCCGGACAATAAAATGATTGTCTACAGGCGGTCGACCCCGACGACAGACGCCGAGATCACCCGGTACAAATCGCTTCTCGCTCAACATCTGATCGTCCCAACGACGTTCGAGATCTGGGTGATGAATGCAGATGGCACGAATAAGCGTCAGATCACTTCGCTCGCGGCCGGCAGCTTTGCTCCGTTCTTTACACCCGACGGAAAGCGAATAATCTTCTGCACAAACTACTTTGCGACGGATCCGCGAAAGCGCAATTTCGATCTTGCACTCATCAACCTGGACGGTACCGGCCTCGAACGCATTACATTTAATGAGACCTTCGACGGCTTTCCGATGTTCTCGCCCGATGGCAAAAAGCTTGTTTTCGCGTCCAATAGAAATGCCGCTAAAGAGGGCGATACGAATGTGTTTATCGCCGATTGGGTAAACTAAATTCTTCTTCAAATCCCGACTCGGAGCGCGTATGCTTTCAAAATGTACGCGCTCCGAACCATTATCTATCTCGCATGCCTTCTCGTCTGCGTCGCCTGTTCGCAGGTCGAAACAAACCCTATCTCATCAAAGCCCGAGACAAATGGCGTTTTAGGCAAATCGCCCTCACCTACGAACGCGCCGCCGATCAAGAACGGCGATTATCCCGCGAAGGGAAAGATCACCAAAATCAACACGGAGCTCAAGTCGGTTGAGCTCGATCACGAAGACATTCCGGGCGTAATGCCAAAGATGATCATGGAATTCTACGTGATCGAGCCGGCGAAGATCGACGGGCTGAAGGTGGGCGACAATGTAGACTTTACGCTGAGGTATAA
>Ga0136640_10000002_pt1 | contig 138090 bp, 143 predicted proteins | sample AntDrymUQ8642106_2_FD_105498 | JGI IMG/M metagenome (GOLD analysis project Ga0136640, IMG submission 105498) | Polar desert sand microbial communities from Dry Valleys, Antarctica - metaG UQ864 (21.06) | ecosystem: Environmental > Terrestrial > Soil > Desert | place: Antarctica: Dry Valley...
AGATTCACGCGCCGTCGTCATTCCGCCGGTTGCGGTAAAAGTGTTAGTGTTCGGGTCATACAGTTCAGCGTCCGCCAAAAACGTCCAGCCCGTTCCAACGCCGCCTGCCAGAAGAACCTTGCCATTATTCAAAAGCGAGGCGACTTGACCGCCTCGCGGCGTAACCATTTTTCCAACTGATGCGAATTTATTTGTGGCTGGGTCATACAATTCGGCACTGTCCAGATAATTTCCGTTGTAGCCGCCGGCAATCAAAACTTTTCCGCTTGGCAAAAGTGTTGCCGTATGGCTGGCGCGGGCGACTGTCATATTGTCCGCTGATGTAAAAGTTTTCGTCGTCGGGTCAAAAATTTCGACACTCGACAAACCGCCACCATTAACGACAAACCCGCCCGCAATCAAGACTTTGCCGTTGGGCAAAAGCGTTGCCGTGTGCGCCGCCCGTTGCGCCGACATACTGCGAATCGCGGCAACGCTTCCCGCCTCACCGAAATTGGCAGTTTGTTCACGGTTGGTTTTAACCTGCGCTTTGCAATTCGGAACGGTAACGAAAGTCACTAACAGTAAAAAGAGCAAGAAAGTTTTGTTTTTCGTATTTCGCATATTCCCATCTCCAAGCTCATCATATTCGAGGCCAAAATCTCATAAAGTGACACGCATTCGACTTCAAGCGAAGCCGTCCAACGCCGCTTTTCACCTGCGCCGAGCGAGAATCATTCAAGCATCGCCGCGAGGAAGTTACTTCAGAGCCATGCTATCGAGGCGTCAGGTGCAACAGCTTGTTAGGGATCATTTGGGATTCTTAGATTTCTCTTTGAGTCGATCATTCATTTTTTTGGCCTGCTCAATGAAGTATGGGAGATTAGGATGGTCGAACTCAATGGCCAATGCGACAGCTCTATCTGATGCACGTGCAGCATCCTTCCACATTCCGGCTTTCGCATAACCGTCCGCCAAACTGTCATAGGCATTGGCGGAATTCGGGTGGCCTCGACATTACGCTTGAACAATGCAATAGCATCCTGAGTCTTCCCCTCGGATAGCGCAGCATACCCCAGGCTGTTGATCACGCCCTCCGGAATGGCGAGGGGCCATCCCACCATCTTCGATACGTCCTGGAAATGTTGTTGCGCGAACGGGAACCCTTTTTCCAGCATGTCATTATGAAACCGGTATCCGGCATACAGGCGGCGCAACGCATCGATCTGCGCGAGCAACGGAATGCTGATGTGCGTTTCGTCGGGGAATGCCTGGCTAAACCACCGGAATCCCTGCGGGGATTTGGTCTTGAGCGTCTCAACTAGTCGTTCGTAGTCAGCCAATGCCCGACCGCTGTCATCCGACCGAGCGACATACAGGAATGCTTTCAAATCGCGTGTCGACTTGAAGGATTTCTCCAGTGATCGCTGCGGCAGGTTGTTATCCCAGTCGAGGCTCGGGCTCAGCGCAAAATAAGCTTGAAAAAGAGACGGCTCGGAGGTCAGACAGTACAAGGCAAACTGCCCACCGGCAGAATGTCCGGAGAGCATTCGGAATCCGTTCGTGCGATGAGTCCGGTCAATGTTCGGAATAAGCTCAGTTGACAGGAAGCGCTTGAAGTTGCCGGCACCGCCCCCGCCCACCCATGCGCTGGGCCAGTCCGTTTGCGTGAAATCCCTGATACGTACGGTGCTATCGATTGCTACCACGATCATTTCCGGGATTTCTCCATGTGCGGCAAGGTAGCCGACGGAACCCGCCGTGTGGCGGAAATGCGTCTTGCCATCGAGTACGTAAAGGACCGGATAGCGTCGATCCTTTGCCCATCCGTAGCCGTCAGGCAGATAGACCTGGTAGTTCCGGTCTTCGTTAAGTACGGCAGAATGGATGCGTTGCGTTTGACCGATAACGACTGGGTCACCCGCCCTGGCAGTGCCGAAGCACAACATCAATAGCAATAGCGCAAATATGCGATAGATCATTTTCATCTCCATCCTATGATAGTCGTTGACTTCACGGGCTTAAACAATAAAGTCAGCTAATTTTGTGCGGATAGAATCTGCAACGCGCTCTGTCCGCAACTGTCTAGGCGTGCTAATCCGAGTGGTTCATTCGTAGTCCCTTGACGCATGGTCAGGGCTGTGTGCCGATGTCGGTCTCAAATTGTCCTTGCGCAACTTTGATGGATTCATAGACGATCTTGATGAGCCCTAACTACTTATTAACACCGGTTGGCGTTGATAATACGACTGCGTCGGCGGGTTATCGACGGTTTCGAGTTTGGGCGCCGGCTTTGAGCAGTGCGAACGTGAACAATCGCAGCTTTGCGCAGTTTCTCCAGCGCGAATGATCACGGCGTTTGGCGACGGTGGTTGGTTGGCGCGTTTTACGTGCCTCGCGGTTCACCACTCGGCCAGTTTTGCGGGGTTGGTGCCGCTATAGATCCTAGACCCGATTCGCCTCATTTACAAGCCTTTTTATAGGCCTTTTCTCGTACAACGCCCTCGGTAATCACCCAAAATCTTTCGGTAACCGTGCTGGGCGGCTCGGTAAGTGATCTGCGCGGCTCGGTGAGCGATCTGGACGGCTCGGCGAACGGAAAACCTATTTCACCCTGACGGTGTCCGTATGGTAGCGCACTGTTGAGTACGGCCAGATCGATTAGACTTGGTATTCGAATCCCAATCAGCGAACCCAAGGAGAAAATTTATGAGTTGTTGTGGAGATGTGATGGAAAAGATAGAGCCCGAATCGTGCTGTACGCCCGACGACACGGCGCACGACGCGGCTAAGGCAATGAAGACGAGCGGTTGCGGATGTTCGCCCGTCGTTGAAGATAAGCAGGACTTGAAATTGGTCGGAGTGATAACCGCTCAAGACATTAGTCACCACGTCGCGGCCGAAGACGTTAAGGCGTCGGACGTTGCGGTCAAGGACATCATGAAGCCGGTTTCGGCATGCTGTAAGTCGAATGAAACATTGGAAGAGGCGGGCCAAAAAATGCACAACTATCAGGCGTCGAGTTTGCCAGTGATGGATAAAGACGGAAACTGCTGCGGGACTGTAAGCTCTAAGCACTTGCGGGTCGAAACTGAAGAGCCCGCTGCGGTCAGCGTCTGATGTTAGCCCGACAATGGCGATTGTCAGCCCGACAATGGCGATTGTTAACCTGACATTTGCGATTGTCAGCCCGACAAAGGCGATTGTTAGCCCGACAGTTGACGATTGTTAACCCGACAATGACGATTGTTAGCCTGACAAAGACGATTGTCGGCCCGACAGTGACGATTGTCAGCCTGACACGAGGCATTTTTACGGCTTCGTGAGGCACTTTTAGGGCTTCGTGACCGACTTGCACCGCTTCGTGAGGCACTTCCACGCCTTCGTGAGGCACTTTATGTGCTTCGTGAGGCACTTATTAGGGCTTTGGGACCGACTTGTACTGCTTCGTCAGCCATTTTACTCGCTTCGTCTGCGATTTGCACCGCTTCGTGAAGCACTTTCAGGGCTTCGTGAGCGACTTCTAGCTCTCCGCCTGCGATTTTATTCGGAAGTCGCACAGTACGAAATGATACGGTGACGGAAAAGTTCCCTCCGTCGTTACTGTCAAAGTCTCAACAGAACAATTGCGCGGACCGGCCAAGCCTCGAATAAATTCCTCCGCCTGCGAGAAAACCTCAGCATTCCGGGAATACGGAAAGACGTATCTATTGAATTTGTTTTGAGCAGGACTCCAACAAACACGCCTGACATCTTCATCCTTTAGTCTCGAGAGATCCCGCGAGCAAATTATCCACACGAAAATATCCGCCTCTTTTCCATGAATGTCCTTGAAGATTCCAGGGGTCGTGGTCCACGTGGGATGAAAAAGAGTCTTGTCCTGGATTAACTCCGATAGAGTTTCAAATGTCACACCAGGTCGATTCATTTCCCCACAGATATTCGGAATATCTGCGTCAAAGTGGAACTTAAACTCGATAAGAGTCCCATCGACATTAAGATCGCATTTCTTAAGTTCGGGAGCGGCTTTGTAACCCTTTCTCCAAAGGAATTTTGAGAGAAGCAGGACGATCGGTCTTTCCTGCTTCATACTTGCCGCGTAGGTACTCATTTCCTCAAGTTCCGCACGGAAGTCGGCCGAGTCGAAAATAGCCTTTATCTCTTGAACAGTAACCATTGTTTTCCTCTCCGAGAACGTTGAACTCACACTTCACTCAACGCAAAACCCGACAACAAACTTACCCTGCCGACACGCGGTTATAGACCGTATCCCTTTCCACAGCCTCGAAGCCGGCGTTTTCAATCATGGCGATGAGCTCTAGTTTGGACATTTTTACCTCGCGTCCTCGGCTGAAACGATCTTCGCCGTCTCAACGGTTTGCGCGACGAACGTTTGGGCTAAGGCGAAAATACTCAGGATCAGTAATGGTAAGGTAAATATAAGTCTCTTTTTCATTGTTTCTCCAATCTTTACGACCACGCTCTCAAAGAGTACGCCTAGCTGCGGCTGTTTCGTGATCCGCGGCGGACGCTGAATTCAAAAATGTCGAGTCGGCTGTAATGGCCGGACACATCGAGAGTCATTTTTTCCCGGTCGATCAGCGTCAGATCGAGCTCAGAGATGATGATCGTTTCCGTGTCAAAAACCGGTTCGGTCACAAATCGGCCGTCGGGCCCGATCACACAACTGCCGCCCCGCAGTAGAAAAGCGTCGGGGTCGAGGTCCTCTGCCGGGCCCAGGTCCGCCGGCAGATCCCGTGCCAGCAGTATCGAACCGACGGCCAGAACAAAGCATCTTCCCTCAAAAGCATATTGACGACACGTGATCTGATGCATTTCGTGGACGGTGGGGAAGACCGCCGCATGGATCTGCTCACCCGCATTGTGCATTGCCTGTCGTGCAAGCGGCATCCAGTGCTCCCAGCAAATGAGCCCGCCGATCCGCCCGGAGGACGTATCCACTACGGCAAGCCCATCGCCGTCGCCGTTCCCATGGACCATCCGCTCGGTAAAAGTCGGTACAAGTTTTCTATGGTGGTTGATGAGCTTGCCAGATCTGTCGAAAGTTATAAGTGAATTGTAAAGCGTGCCGCTGCCGACGCCTCGGTCGACTCGCTCATTCAAACCCATTACGACGTTTACGTGATTGTCACGTGCTGCTTTTCCCAGTATTTCCGTCCAACGCCCGGGAATCGTCACGCTGTTTTGCCGCATCTGAGCGTAAACCCGGCGAGAAGGTTCATGGTCCCAGAGAGCTGCGCCCGCCGAGTGGTCAAGCCATGCAGGATACCCCGAGAGAAATGTTTCGCCGAAGACGACCACCTTCGCCCCGGATCTCGACGCCTGGGAGATGAGGTCGACAGCCTTCTCGACCGTCGCGGGCAGATCATTAAGAAAGGGTCGCGCCTGGACGAGAGCCACCGTAGCTTTTTCAGCTTGCATTCCTTCCACTCGTCGTCCCGGCTGGCTTTGCCATCATCAGGGCGGGGACCGGTTAAGTTAATGGTTTATCGGCTTCGGGAGGCACTTACGCTCCTTCGTGAGGAACTTCTAGTGCTTCGTGACCGACTTGTTAGGCTTCGTAAGCAATTTTAATCGCTTCGTGACCAATTTGCACAGATTTGTGAGGCACTTGCACCCCTTCGCGATGCACTTTGACACTTTCGTGAAGCACTTATACCGCTTCGCTCGCGACTTCAACCGCTTCGGCTGCTATTTCCATGTCCGAAGACGCTTTTATTGATCGTTTCGACGCGTGCCATCGTCGAATTTAATGGTCGCGTCCTGCTGAGTTAACTCGACCTCGTCATATTCGGACTGCATTGAGAAAGGTTTATCCCACACGACGGTCCCAAAGTACCGATCATTCATTACACCGAAGATATAATAGTCACCAAACGAAACATTCTTGATCTTCGTCCCTAAATAGTCGGGCTTCGCAGTGTAAACGGTATGCTTCTGGATGTTCGGAATTACCTTAGCGAGAAACTCCTTATACTTTGGATCGTTTTGCTGAGCCAGTGCCATGATTAACGTAGCGTAAAGGTCATGGAGCGGTGTTTTACCCATCTTCTCGACTGCGGTGACGCCAGAATCAGCGAAGATATCTTTCATGCTCCTGTCTAGGACCAGCACCGCGCCGTCGCGGATTGGCGACCGGATATCCAGAGTTCCCGAAGTAGTATCTTTCGCCACTATCTTTTTGTAGATCTCGCCGGTCACCCTATTGAATAGCCAAATCTGATGAATGCTTCCGACCAAATAATTTTGAAAGTTTGTGCTGTCGGTCGGGTAGTCCATCTTCGGCTCGCTTCTTCTTACGCTTGTGCCCACGTAAGGCTCGGCTAAACGAAAAACGAAAAGTGCTGCCATTGATGACTTTGCCGATTCGGCGGAGCCTGGTGGCAGTTGTAATCGAAATTGAAGATCTTTTGTTTGGTAAGATTCAAATCTAGAGCTGAATTCACGATCGCGCCCAATATCGTATGGGCTCTTCTCAAGATATTCTCTGAAAGATGCATAGTTCTTGAAGACAATGTAACGTGACTTTTCCTCGACCTTCGCAATTTCTTTTTTCGCTCCGAACGCGTTTTGGCCGATGTACGATCCAACCTGCTGTCTATCGTTACTTAACAGAATAGTTCGATATGACGAAGGGAGTCGGGAAAGGAATAGTTCATATGCCTGGCCCACGGGAACTTGAACCGATAATACTTCGTTGTCGGCGTCATACTTTGCTGGTAAGCCTGACCTCGTGAAAGCCACAAGAGAGTTGAGTTTAAGAGAGTTGACAAGCACAGTCTCACCAACGCGGTCTAGCCTTTCTTTATAGGCTTGAGAACTCTCGAACTCGCCCTTTGGCGCAGTAGCCGATGATGGTATGAGCGCCTTCACGACGTCGAAGTTATTTCCCGCGAAGTTAGTTGGAAGGCGGTCGCTGTTAAGTAAAGCCTCGCTAAATGGTGCCTCGGTTATTCTCGGTGCTGAGGCTTCGGCGACTTTCTTTGGAGGAATAGATCGGGCCTTCCGTTTCTGAGCATAACTATTCGATGCACCAGATAATAAAGCGATTAGTAGAATGTAAATGCTAAATTTCATCTTATCTTCCCCGTTTCAATCGACTCGATCATTAACATCACTGAACGTCGCACCCGCACTTCACTCGACGTAAAACTGCGCGACAAACTTACACTGCTGCGACGCGGTTGTAGATCGTATCCCTTTCCACAGCTTCGAAGCCGGCGTTTTCGATCATGGTGATGAGCTCTAGTTTGGACATTTTTACCTCGCCGGATTCGACCGAGTAGCTGTGGGTGAGTTCGCCGCCGTCAATAATCTAGGCAATTACAGCGTGTCCGAACCTCACACTTTCGGATTTTACGACTTTGCCATTCTTAAACGCTCTTAAGGTTCCCTTGATAAAAGGAATAGGAATGTCATCTGAAAAATTCGGATCGATCTCCTCACCGAAAACTCCGCGGAACTCGACATAACTACCGCTAGATTCTCGAGTTCTGAAGAATATGCTCTTGCCTATTATTTCGATCTCCGCAAAATCGAGGCGATACTCATGCGAAAGGTAAAAGCCCGGCAGCGTTGCTTCATCAGGGTCGTTAGCCTTTGGGGGAATCGCTTCGCCATCATCAGAGATGATCAGTTTGCGTTCGTCGGAGTGGTCTTTGCTTGCCAAATAATATAATCCATAGAAGCCGCCTTTTTGGGCCTCATATCTTGATCGGTCCGGCGTGTTGAAAGACACTGGCGAGGGCGTTGGCGAAGACACCTGCTCGACAGGATTCGGATTGGAAGGAACCGACGTTGTTACGACTTTACTACAAGAGCCACCTAGCAAAGCGAGCACGATGAATATCAGAAGTTGTGATTTCTTTCTTTTCATTATAAGAGATCGCTGCCTGCGTTAAACTCGTAACGCCGCCCGCACTTCAACGTAGTCGCTTGTCGACATACCTGAGCGACGTTGCCGTTAGGCCGCAAATTCATAAACCGGAGTCTCAATCATTTTCTTTGGAGTTTCATGCCCCCAGACGGTTTGCTGCAAGCGTTCGACGGTTTCGGGAGAGAAGAACTGTTCGCCTGTTTCCTCAGATACTCGTGCCGGAACATTTTCGACAATGATGAATTTGTCATCCATTTCCAGCGTGTAAGTTACTTTCGTGTCTTTCATAGTTTCAACCTGCATTTTGTTGCTTCCTCACTTTGTAATCTATCCACAAATTTTCATCCGGCTCGTAAATCGTGACTATCTTAACGAGCGGACGTGACGGATAGCTGCATTGGATATGCAATGGCCTTTCATCCACTGTCATTCCGAAGATCAAACAGCTGGGGCCGTATTTGTCATCAGCGTAATCTTCGATGACCTCACCCGTCTGAATCGAATCGCGTATCTCCTGAACACTGATGCCCCGCAAAATGCTTTGATCGACCGCATGTTTTGAAAATTCGAAAAGACCGTCGGAAATTTTTTTTCGAATCGCATCAATCATATTCTATGCCGCGATCTTTTCCACTCGGTTATAGACCGTATCCCTTTCCACGGCCTCGAAGCCGGCGTTTTCGATCATGGTGATGAGTTCTTGTTTGGTCATTTTTACCTCGCCGTTTTCGACCGCATAGCTTTCGGTGAGCTCGCGACCTAAGCCAGGCTTTATTCAACATATCAATACTTCAAACGGGATCGTAACGGTGGTTGGCTTTACACCTTTACCGAAGAGATTCCCGTTCCGAATCAAAAACATCAACTCGGTTTCACAATGTCGATCTTTATTACCAATCTTGCTTTTATAGGCGACGCTCAAATAATAAACGCTTCCAAGATCGCCGTGCTGTTAGCGTCGCTTACCGCCGGAGTCGTGGGTTTTATTTGGCTGCGATTGGTTACAAAGGCAGAAGAATAAGGATTTCCTTTTTATTTGGCAGCACTCTGAATAAGACATGCCAAAAGGCCCGTGCCTAATGCGAACGACGCGACTCCGATGATCGGAAGATAACCGACCGCAATCGAGACGGCTTTCTCAGCAAAGCGACGATGCCATTTCCATGGAATAAAAAGCAAACAAACCGTCGTGCCGATCAGTATCCATCCGAACAGTGTGAAAACATCCGAATAGATCAAGTGCGGTGCTTGCACAAGAATTGAACCGCCGACTATTAGCCGAATCGCCAGTTCGAGATAATGCTTGAATGCAGAACCTGCAAAGCCGAGAAGGAAAGTTCTCGCTTTCGCTGGTGCAAAGAGCGACATTGCTCCGAGAGTGACGAAATACACGCCGACAAGCAAGACGATTACAAACGTGACCGCGTATAGCATTGCGGCGATATCGACCATGTCTCTAACTCCGATGTCGGGTGTCTTTCGTCAGTAAGAGATCGGTTGTATCGTCCGTTACGCTCGGCACCGGTTCGAAGAACCTGTCCTCCAGAAGCTTGCCGGTTGTTTGGATCGACGGGGATTCGTCGAGTGGAGCCAGTTGCGGATCGGCCTTCTCAAACCGCATAAAGAGCTTTGGATAGCCGATCAAAACCACCGACAGTAGAAGAAAGAAGATAACAGCAACTATCGACAACCCAAACAATACCTCGGGTCCGAGCACGATCAGCTTGTAAAGGCCAACTGTAAATAACAGGAGCATTAACCCTATCAACCCCGCGATCGACAGAGCACCGAGGCCCAACCTCTCGAATATCCGCTTGCGCCGCTGCATCGCCGCATATTCCTCGGACGGGAACTGATCCGCGACAACCTGCAAGACCGCGTCTAGCTTCAATCCGCATGAACGGCAAAACTTCTGCTCGGCCTGATTTTCTTTTCCGCAATTAGGACAAAACATAATATTGCCTCACCGTACCGTCGCACCCACACTTCACTCAACAGAAAACTCGACAACAAACTTACACTGCCTTTGCGGTATCCACGCGATTATAGACCCTACCCCTCTCCACAGCCTCGAAGCCGGCGTTTTAGATCATGGCGATGAGTTCTTGTTTGGGCATTTTTACCTCGCCGTTTTCGATCGCATAGCTTTCAGTGAGCTCGCCGCCATCGGTGATAGTGCCGACAAGCCGCGTTGGCACCGAAATGGAGAGGATGGCTGGAACACTTTTGCCTAATGCGGCGGCAACATGCTTCGCTTCTCGTAGTATCGGATCACATGCCGATCGTTGCCAGCTCATCGTCCGAAGCTCCGCGGTGATATAGAGCCGCGAGATCATCTGCGTCAAACACATATCCAAACGGAGGCCGGCCGATCTCATTCATCCGCTCACTTGTGACGAATGCATTACACTCCTCTTTAGTTCGGAAATTGTCCACGCTCAACTCGACCTCGTTGCCATCGGGATCGCGATAATAAAGCGACGTTGTAAAACCGTGGTTCAACGGCAGGAAAGGAGTTATGCCGTTCGATTTCAATCTTTCGTAGGTTGCAACAAGGTCACCAAAACCGGCTAACCCGTATCCGACATGGTCGATGCCGGCGGCGGTTGGAACTTTTTCTACCGTTTCCGGATCCTCAAAAAGCACGAGCCTGTGATGTTCATCGTCATAAGTCAGAAAGGCAAGGAACTCGTTTTCATGTTGAACTTTTGCTTCGAAAACGGTCCTATACCATTCGACCATCTCCTTTAAGTGTTGGGCTCTAATTCCGTAATGGGAAATGTATGCAGTTGTAGTGTTGGCCATATTATCCTCCAGTCAAATTTGGTGCTATTTATCGCGTAAAATCGAAATTAGTTCAAGCTCAGGCGGCGACTTTCGCCACACGGTTGTAGATCGTATCCCTTTCCACAGCCTCGAAGCCGGCGTTTTCGATCATGGCGATGAGTTCTTGTTTGGACATTTTTACCTCTCCGTTTTCGACGGCGTAGCTTTCGGTGAGTTCGCCGCCGTCGGTGATGGTGCCGTCTAGGTCGTTGGCGCCGAAGTGGAGGGCGGTCTGGGCGGTCTGTTTGCCGAGCATGACCCAGTAGGCTTTGACGTGGTCGAAATTGTCGAGCATCAGCCGCGAGACGGCGATGGTCTTGAGGTTATCGACGGCGTCGGGGCCGGGGAGGGACGAGAGAGCGGTGCCGGTCGGGTAGAAGGCGAGCGGGATAAAGCATTGGAAGCCGCCGGTTTTGTCCTGTTGCTCGCGGAGACGGACGAGATGATCGATGCGGTCTTCGGTCGTCTCGATGTGGCCGTAGAGCATCGTCGCGTTGGTTTTGAGGCCGGCTTTGTGGACCTTTCCGGCGAGTTCGAGCCAACGCGGGCCGTCGCATTTGTGATCGCAGATCCGCGAACGCGTCGGCTCAGCAAAGATCTCGGCACCGCCGCCGGGACACGAATCCATTCCGGCAGCGTGCAGTTTCTCGATGACGTCCTCGTCCGACATCTTGTAAAACCGCGCCATGAAATCAAGCTCGACCATCGTCAGGGCTTTGAGATGCAGCTTTGGGAATTCGCGCTTGAGCGAGGAGAAAAGGTCGGTGTAATACTCGAACGGCAATTTGCTGTTCAGCCCGCCGACGATGTGCAGCTCGGTCGCACCTTCGGCAACCGCCGTGCGTGCGATCTCGATCGCATCCGTCACCGAATGCGTATAAGCACCTTCTTCGCGGGCACGTTTGTAAAAGCCGCAAAATTTGCAGTCGGCGACGCAGATATTCGTGTGGTTGAAGTGCCGGTTGACGTTGTAATACGTCGTCAGCCCATGCTTGCGGCGGCGGACCGTGTCGGCCAGTTTACCGAGAGCGTTGAGGTCAGTCGTGTTGTAAAGAGCGACACCGTCCTCAAAGGTCAGACGCTCGCCATCCTCTACTTTGAAGGCAATGTCTATTAAATGTTTATCGAATGAAAGCTGCATATTCGAGGCGGCGGTCACTTCTTCATACAGTCTTTGTATGGCGCCGAGAAAATCTTCGTTTCAAGCGGGATGTTGATCCCATACTCAATGGAGTACAAAGGACCATTCATCATTTCAGGAGCAGGAGTCGAGAGCGTGAGGGAAGATGTGCCTTGTTTGATCGAATACTTTAGTCCGTACTCATCGCTAAACGATTCATATGAAACTCCTTCCGAGCCGTCCTTAAACATGACCGAGCCGCCCGTATGTTTCTTGAATAAGGTCGTTGGAACCGAGTCAAACCGCATCGGGGTTCTTGGTGTAAGCGTAATCTTCTCGATCGTTCCCATGAATTCCGGTAATGGGCACATGGCTCGATTACGAATGTATTCAGTGGTCATGCAATCATCGCAGTCCAAATAATCGAATTTAATTGTAAAACGACGGTCGTAGTCGCAGCCGCTTTCACAGGAGGTGCCGAACGCCTTCTCTATATCCTTTTTCTTCGTTTTTCCGAAGACAATCTTCTTTAGCTTGCCCTTCGCAAAAAACTCATAGCCTTTGAGTTCGTGGGGAAATTGGTTTGTTTGAGAATTCCCAAACGCTGAAAGGCTTAAGACGGCCAATATGGTAAAAACGATTCGTAGTGTCATGAACTCTCTTCTAACTCCAGATGCAAGGCAATTGCCTCTTTGATAAGTACTCTTACTTCCTCCAGCGTTTCCGCAGCCGCAGCGCTATTCCCGGTAAATCCGGAACGTGCGCACCGTAACTCTTCCCACCTTCTTCGATGACAATTTCGTACTTCACCTATGCTACGATTTTATCACCATTTAATAAGGAGACTTAGCTATGAAGTTCGGCAAGGTAGACAATCCTGAGGAGGTTGATTTTACGATCCCGCCTGATCATCCGGACACAAAGCGAGTTCTCGCGAAATCGAAGGGAAAAGATCTTGAGGTCTACGTCGGCTGTGCGAAATGGAACAGCAAGGACTTAAAGGGTTTTTATCCAAAGGGTGTAAAAGCAAAAGACGAACTGCATTACTACTCGACGCAATTCAACTCGATCGAGCTCAACGCAACCTTCTATAAACGATACTGGGAAAACAACTACACTGCCTGGCGTGAAGGCGTCGTCGACAACTTCAAATTCTTCCCCAAATTCAATCAGGGCGTCACGCATTATTCGCGGCTAAAGGATGTCGATGAGCGTTGCGAGCAGTTTGCCGAAAACGTGAGCTTTTTACGGGAGAAGCTCGGCATGCCATTTCTCCAGATGCACGACAATTTCGGCGCGGGCGGCTTTGAGCGCGTTGAGAATTTTGTAAATAACGTTTGGACTCACGACATTCCGATCGCGATGGAGTTTCGACGCAGTGAGTGGCACACAGACCCGGATATCTCGATACGCCTATACGACATGCTTGAAAACGCGGGCATTGCAAACATCCTTGTTGATACGGCCGGGCGGCGCGACCTGATGCATATGCGGCTTACGACGCCGGTCGCATTTATTCGCTGGGTCGGTGCTAATCACGAATCGGACCAACCGCGTCTCGACGAATGGGTTGGACGTATTGCAAAGTGGAAAAAAGCGGGCTTAGAGAAACTCTACTTTTTCGTCCACCAGAACGTTGAGGAAGAATCGCCTCTGCTCTCTGCATACTTCATCGAGAAGCTAAATAAAAAGATAAAAACAGACCTTCACGTCCCCAAAATGCTCGCCGATTCGCCGTCGAACGGTTAGCTATCCCAACCCCACGCGTCCGACACCGTACAACTAAAACAAGCCTGGAAAAATAGATTCCCGCCTATGTGTTCCACCGAACATACGCGTGCCGGGCATTAGGCTAAATTTACATTGTAAGTATCAAGGATTAACTGCGGCAGGGGCCGATTGTTGAATGATGATAGTCATCCCTGATTCCTATCGTTTTATGTCTAGGTTTAGCGGCCGTTCGGGAGGTGGCTGACAGCCATTGTCACCCATCTCCCATTTTTCTTTCGAGCACTAACAATATGCCGGCAATCTTCTCACGCGCAATTCAGTTTTCGGTCTATTACGTGAAGATGCGCTCGAGCGTCAGGCTTGGGATGCACCGTACGTACAATCCCCTCGGGGTCAAATGGCGATGGCGTCATTGGCAAATAGTGCAGGACGTGAAGGACCGACGCACACAATAAATCGGGCGGCTACATTCCGCACACCGTGAAGAGGGGTAAAAATGCGGCTACTTACATTTACACGCGACTATTTGATATTGCTGCTCTATGTGGCGAGCGGCAATCATGAGACGGCGTATCCCCTAAATCCAATATGGCGATGGCGGCACAATGGATATAGGAAGTTCTGAGATGTTGCAATTATCAAATAGCACCGGGCATTTCAACGCAGTCGATCGCGTCGCGATCGATTTTCAGGCGAGAGCAAACAGAGCAGGGATGTTCCATCGAATTGCAAATGGCGAGATGGACGCCGTCAACGAGTGCGTTCGGACCTACGGCGATCTGGTGTGGCGAATTGCAAAGCAGGAAACGCAGTCGGCGAGCGGAGCCGGACAACTTGCTCAGGCGATCTTCGCCTGCATCTGGCGCTCGGCCAAGAATTTTGATCCGGCTTTATTCAGCAGCAAGAAATTTGTCCTGCTGATCACGCGCCATTGCCTTAGAGAGTGGCAATCGAAAAATTCTACGTCTGGCGCGGCACCTGCCCCGGCGAAGTACATTACCTCAGATCCACGACCTTAGATATATCCAGTAGACATTTGCGGAGCCCCGACGCAAAGTTCCGACTTCTTTACCGATCGGATATAGGCACGAGCGAGAGATTTTTCCCGCGCGTGTTTTTTGGGTTTTATCGATCAGCGACATTTTTCCGCTATGTGCTGCGCCGTACATACGCGGTTTTTGGATTCAAACATAGTGTTGGGGAATATATTTATCGGATTACGGTTCTTGGACACGGAGAAAACATGAACAAGCAGACGATCGTTAAGTTGATCTTGGTCAGCGTTCTTGCCGGCGCAGGCCTGTATATAACGATTGACACGGGTATTGCACAAAAAATGCCGGTTAAGGATGGTCCTGCCAACCAAGGGCCAAAATTGCCGCAGCGACTCGGTGGCAACGCCGCGGCGGGCCGCGAAGTATTTCGAAGCGAGACGTTTGGAAATGAAGGTTTCTGGACGGACGCGGCTCGTGTGCCGCAGGGCGTCGTTAAATCGAAACTGACTCCATTAAAAGCTTTACAGGTCGGTCTGAGCGTCGATGTCGATGCTCTTGACATGGCGACACAGCAGGTAGTTGCTGCGGAGTTAAAGAAAGACCCGACCGGAGCGACTTCAAAACTCTTCAACGATCCGAAAACGACGATCAAATTGCTCAATGCGAATTCGGTGATCGGTTTTGTCGTCAAGGACAGCAACGGAGATGGAAAGCTCGATGTGGGAAACGGCGACAAGGTCGGCGTAAGCTGTGCCTTGTGCCACACGCGGACCGATCGCGCGATCCTTGATTTACCCGGCGGCGGCGGGATTGGGCATCGTCAAGACGGACCTTGCGTCACACAATCTTAATATGGGTGCCATTTTTGCCACGGCGGCAAATTCGCGAGCACTCTATCCCGTATTGCAGTTGTCACTCGATGCGAATAAAGGCAAAACCCTCGGACGCGCGCCGAAGGGTTTAACCGAGAAATCGAGCGAAAAAGAGGTCGATACCTATTTTGACGACGCCCGCGTTTTATCCGGTTGGAATGTTTGACGACAGTCCGGACGGCAACGGCAACCCGATGCACAACACGCCGCTGTTTCGACAGGATTTCGCGGCTCCATACGGCAGCGAAGGCGCGATTGCCAAGCTGGATAACTTTAGCAATCTGGTCTACACGGGGCTTTTTGATCCGACGAACCTTACAACGCCCGGCGGCCGTGCATTCCTGCACACACTCGGCGGCGCGGCCGGTGACGAGATCGCTGACGACTACGTCAAAATTTTGAAAGACACGAAGGTCAAAGGCTATCCGTATGTTAAGGGATCGACGACGGGCATGGCCGGCAAAGAGGAGACGCTTTTAGGCATTCGCGTGGATGATCAGAAGCTCCTCGACCTTAACGCCTATATGGCAAGTCTCCAGGCGCCGGCTGGTGAGCGCGGCGACAGCATGGCGATCTCGAAGGGCCGAGACAGCTTCAGGACTGAGGGCTGTACGACTTGCCATAATATAAGCCAGTCGAGACCCGTGCCGACCTTTATCGTTCCGATGAAGACCATCTTTCCGGGTGACAATCCGGCGACGCTTGCGCAGCGGATGCCGCCGTTAAATCCGGTACTGGACACAGGCGGAAATATCTTCGATGACAAGATGGCGATCGTAAACGCGAGCATTCGGGGCGACATCCGGGGCACGGCTATGCCGCTGCTGCTGGACCTCGCACGCAAGCCGGTATTCCTGCACGACAACACGGTTGCGACGCTGGATATGTTGTTTGACCCGATGCGCGGCACGAGCGCACCGCACCCGTTTTTCATCACAGACCGCGCCGAACGCTCAAACATCATCGCGTTTCTGCGGAGCCTCGACACCAATTAGTCAGAGAGCTGCATTTGCCATGGGCTTTAGCTGACGTGTTTAGCTAAAGCCCTTTTTTCGTTGGTTAAGGATTTCGGGAATAGAAAAGGCCGCGATCTCTCGCGGCGTCAATGCGTAGTGGTGTAGTCCAACCCTTCGGACGACGAAGCCCGATACGGCGACTCAACCCTATATTCGTACCGGCTGCTTCCCTCGTCGTTCTGAATGAACTCGGCAAACCTCCGCGCTACCTCACCGTCCGGAAACTCGCCAAGCACTTCGATTCGATTTTCCTCGATCTTCGATACTTTCAGGACAGTAAAAGGCATAATCACAGCCTAACCAGCCGCTCCAAGACGTTTTGTCCGATAGAAAACATAGCTAGAGCGTTTTCCGTGAATTCCGCCCCAATAATAAAGGCTGCGCGATCTGTCCGCGTGGACGCGCATTGCCTCTGCGTGACTCCGCATTGTATCTGCGAGGTTCGAAATTATGTCTGCAAGATTCGAAATTATGTCTGCGAGAACCTAAATTATGCCTGCGAGGACCCAAATTATCTCTGCGAGAACGTAAATTATGCCTGCGAGGACCCAAATTATCTCTGCGAGAACGTAAATTGTGCCTGCGAGGTTCGAAATTACGCCTGCGAGGATCGAAATTACGCCTAAAAGCCCAATGGTTGCTGGCCTTTACCCTCCGCGACGACTTCCGCCTGGTTGAATGTGAACAGCAGCGAGCCAATTCTAAACAGGACAACGTAAATATATTCGTTTCATCAAAAGGCGTGCATACAGGCACGACTAGGTCAGAACAATATTTGGGATGCCGCTATGTGCGTTTGCGCACGGAGAGGATGTGTTATATAGGTTAGGCTCTTCTGTCGAATAAATGTAAATCATGGCTAGGAAAATAAAAGCAGACGAAAACGAATCGCGGCTTAATCATCTGCTCGGTGCGCTGCCGGACGAGGATTTTGTCAGAATTAAATCACAACTCGAGTATATAAAGCTGCCGCTCGGTAAGGTTTTGTACGAGTCCGGCGACAAGATGTCGCACATCTATTTTCCGACGACGGCGATCATCTCGCTGCTGTATATCATGGAAAATGGCGGTACGGCCGAGATCGGCATTGCCGGAAACAACGGCCTGATCGGCATGGCACTCTACATGGGCGGCGAAACGACGTCGAGCCGTGCAATTGTGCAGAGCGGCGGTGACGCGGTGCGGATGAAGGCCGCCGATCTACGGGCCGAGTTTGCGCGCGGCGGCCTTTTTCAGGATCTGCTGCTGCGCTACACACAATCGCTAATGACGCAGATATCCCAAACCGCCGTCTGTAACCGTCTGCACACGATCCAGCAGCAGCTTTGCCGCTGGCTGCTGATAAATCACGACCAATTGCCCGCCGATAAACTCGTAATGACGCACGACCTGATCGCCAACATGCTCGGCGTCCGCCGCGAAGGCGTGTCGACGGCGGCCGGTAAATTGCAGGAATTGGGCGTTATTAAGTATTCGCGCGGAACGATATATATTGTCGACCGCAAGGGAATCGAGCGCGTCGCCTGCGAATGCTATCAGGTCGTTTCCACCGAATACGACCGCCTCCTCGGTGAATACATGCGGAAGAACCTACCCGCCCCGATTGCACATATTTCCGCATCCGTGCGTCAGCGCACGGTTAAAGAGAAAGCATTCACCTAAACTTCCGTTTATTGAAGCCGGAATCTCCTCGCCGGCCGAACGCTGATTAGCGTAAGGAAGTGTGATGCCTTTCGATGCCCGATCCGATCTGCTCGCCAACAAGATACTTACCGCCTTGCCCGCCGCCGACCTCGCTCGGATAAAACCAAAACTCGAAAGATTTGAGATGACCTTCGGCGCGATCCTCAACACGCCAAACCAGATCGCCGAGCACATCTATTTTCCCGACAGCGGAATAATCTCGCTGCTCGGCACGCTCGGCGAAGGCTCAAACCTCGAGATCAGCATAGTAAGCAGCGAAGGCGCCATTCCGCTGTGCCCTTTTCTCGGCACGCCGTCATCGCCCGTAAGAGCCTTGGTGCAGGGCGACGGTATCGCGCACCGCATCAAAACCGAGGATTTTCTCGACGAATGCAGAGATTCGCCGGAGTTGACGAGGATGCTGCTGCATTTTACACGCTCGCTGATGCTGCAGATATCGCAATGCGCCGTCTGCTTTCGTTTTCACAGGATCGAGGAGAGACTGGCACGCTGGCTTCTGATGTCCGCCGACCGCATGGAGTCGAACGAGTTTCTCATGACACAAAAAACCCTCTCCCACATGCTCGGCGTCCGCCGCGAAGGCGTCACAAAAGCCGCCTCGCACCTGCAGAAACTCGGCATCATTAAATACTCACGGGGCAACATACATATCCTCGATCGCCCCCAGCTCGAAGGCGCCGCCTGCGCTTGTTACGCGATTCTTTCTGCCGGGACGCAGTAGCCCGCGACCCTCGTACAGAGCAAAGCCGGTTCGATTGGCAATATTCTACCTAGGATCGGCCAATAGAACTCCAATCCCGAAAGAAATTAGCAGAATTACGCTGACAAATGCATTCGTCGTGAAGAACGCTGCGTTGAGACGAGAGAGATCGTCAGCTTTTACGAGAGTGTGTTGATAGATGAGCAGGATCCCCACCGCGAAAACTCCGACGAGAGCGGGAAGCCCGAGACCGGTTGCGAGATAAAAAATCGTAAGTACGATGAACGCCTGAAAGTGAAACAGGCGAGCAATGCGCAGAGCGTTCCTGATACCAAATCGAGCAGGTATAGAACGCAATCCCGCCGAGCGGTCATAGTCGAAATCCTGACACGCATACAGCACGTCGAATCCCGCCGTCCACATCAGTACAAATACCGAGAGCAGTATCGGAATCTCATCAAGCAGAGAACCGCGTACCGCTATCCATGCGGCCGATGGAGCGATCGAGAGCGCGACGCCGAGGAGGACGTGTGCGAGCGATGTGAACCTTTTTGCGTAGGAATAGCCGAGCACGAAAAGCAGTGCGACCGGCGAGAGCACGAGCGTCAGCCAGTTCAGCATATATGCGGCACCGATGAAGATCGCGATCGACGCAATAAGGAAGCCCCACGCAAAACCGACTGATAGTTTGCCTCGCGGCAGTTCGCGATTCGCCGTCCGCGGATTTGCTGCGTCAATATCGCGATCGACGATCCGGTTAAACGTCATCGCGGCCGAACGTGCACCAACCATCGCAACCGTGATCCATAGAATCTGCCATCCAGTTGGAAGGCCATTCGCGGCGAGAATCGCGCCCAGAAATGCGAACGGCAGCGCAAAAAGCGTGTGCTCGAACTTGATCATCCCAAGCGTCGTGGACAGTTTGGCGGTGAGCGTGTGCATCGAAATTGAAATCTTAACACGCTGCCTTCGGACGCGTTAGAATAGGCCAATGCCGAGTGGAAGATCTCATGACGTGGTGACGATTCTGCTGGCTCCGCTCGCATGCGGAGCCGCATATTTCGCTATACGCGAGCCTATCGCCGCTGCAGTCGTGACGGTGTCGTTTATCTTTGGCGGGTTAATGTTCGGCCCGGATCTTGACACGGTTTCGCGTCAGTATTCGCGATGGTCGGTGCTGCGCTTTCTGTGGTATCCGTATCGGTCTTTCTTCCCGCACCGGTCACGATTCTCTCACGGGCTGATCTTCGGGGCCCTGCTGAGGGTGATCTATTTTTTGGGAATGATTACGACGCTTTTTGTCTTGGGTTTCGCAATCTACGCTTATTTTTCAGGTTCGGCGATGCCGATGTTTGCAGATGTCGAATCGTTCTGGACAGGGCTAGGGCGCTTGGCGCGACAGAGTCTGCCGCGTTACTTCCTGCCCTCTGTTTTTATCGGTATGTGGCTCGGTGCCGCGAGTCATACCTTCGCCGATATGGCCGGGTCCTTCGTAAAGACAGGACGCGTCGCGAAATTCCTTTAGCTCTTGCCGGCCCGCATTGCGATTAACCGCGTCGCCTGGCGACGTACGGCGTCCGGCACATTACGATTCTTAGTAAGTGAGACAAGGTCGCGATGCTGGAGTCTCGTCAGGATATTCATCGTATTCGCCATCGGCGTTCGAGGATTTTTTGCCAGGGCGTGCATGATGTTGTAGGTGCGTGCCCAATGGCGGTTCATCGCGATGAGCCGCAGGACGTCCTCGCTAACTGCACGCATGCCGGCGATTAACTCTACCTCCTGCTCGGTGATGCGCGGATTGTTAACAACGGCTGCGGAAACGAGGCGATTGGGATCGCGTATAAGAATGTTGCGTGCCTCGCGGTCGCCCTTCATACCGAGTTTTACGCGGTCCTTCACACCCATGTGCATGATCCGGTTGATCATCGATATGCGCTCGCCCGGGATTTCCTCTTCCTCGTTGGTGAGTTCCGCGATGATCTTTTCGACAGTGGCCTTACGCTGGTCGTCGGGTTCCTCGTAAATCTCCTCAATAAATTCCAGGCCGAGCCATGAATCGTCGGTCTCGCGATCCATTACCTCGATATGCTGGGCGAGCAGTCTTGCGTCCTCGGCGGAGAGGTTCGATTCAGAGGATTCTATAAACTCGGCCGCAGCCTCCTGACCGCGTGCACGGAGCTCATCGGCGACCTGTTTTGCGCCCCGCTCTTTTTCGAAGAACTCGCGCCGCACCTCGGTGACGCGCCGCTCAGCGTCCGCCGTGCGATGCGGGTTCGATACGATTGCCTCGATGACGCTCGGATTCTGAATGAGCAGTTGCTGGTTGAGCGAGATCAGCTCGAGCAACGCCCCGTTTTGAGTCGTACGGGCAAATTTCGATATGGCGTCGGGCGGCGTCCGTGCGTTAGTGAGGATCGCTTCGTGAAGGCCAACGGGCAGGGCCGCGTCGCTCGCAAAGTAGGATAGGATTGACACCGCGACATCCGTCGAGCGAATCGTTTCTGCGAGAGCACCCGCGTCCTGCTCGCCTATGGATTTCTTAGCGTTTTCGCGAAGCTCTACATCATCGCCCTGGGCGAGATGCACCAGGACCTCGAGCAGATCGCCCTGCGCCAGGGGTAAGATGCCGCGCGAGGCTGCGACCTGGGCGGCCCGCGGAGCGGTGCCATTCACGATAGCCGCAACTACTGGATTGGAAGAGCCGATTTCGGAGCCCATACAGGAAGGAAGCGACGGTCAGTGGAGAAAATCAGCGATGGAAACAGGTGGATTTTAACACACAATCTTGACTAATCTAGCCGCATCCTGCGATAGTTGGTAGTTCAAATCTCCACCCAAGAATCTCATCGAAATTTCAATAAAATCATAGATGGTAAAGCAAGAATTGCAACAACTTATTGGCGACGGCAAAGCGCGAATCGGGGTCATCGGCCTCGGCTACGTTGGCCTTCCGTTAATCGTCGAATTTTGCCTAAAGGCCTTCGAATCGATCGGTTTTGAGGTCGATGAAAAAAAGACAGTGGCGATCGGCGACGGCAAGTCGTACATCGTCGATGTCTCCGACGAGAACCTAAAGAAGTGCGTCGACTCCGGGAAACTCTCAGCGACGACGGATTTTGCGAAATTGACGGACTGCGACGTCATCATCATCTGCGTGCCGACGCCGCTTCGCAAAACGAAAGATCCGGACATGTCATACATCCTGACGGCCGGCGGCGAGATTGCGAAGACGCTGCGTCGGGGTCAGATGATCATTCTCGAGTCGACAACCTATCCGGGCACGACCGACGAGATTCTGCAGCCGATGTTCGAGGAGGCAGGATTCAATCTGGACGAGGATTTTCTGCTTGCCTTCTCGCCTGAGCGCGTTGATCCGGGCAATCCGCAATTTCAGACGCACAACATTCCGAAGGTCGTCGGAGGCTGCTCTGACGACTCGACGGAAACCGCGGCAATGCTTTACGGAAAGATTGTCGATCAGGTCTTTCCCGTTTCGTCGGCTCGCGTCGCGGAGGCGGCAAAGCTGTGGGAGAACACTTTTCGTGCGATCAACATCGGGATGGCGAACGAGATGGCAAAGCTCTGTAATGCCCTCGGCATTGACACCTGGGAAGTCGTTCGAGCGGCGGCGACGAAGCCCTTCGGGTTTATGCCATTTTTCCCCGGCCCGGGAATCGGCGGCCACTGCATACCCCTCGACCCGCACTATCTATCGTGGAAGGCACGCCAGCACGGATTCGATTCGCAGTTTATCTCCCTTGCAGAACAGATCAATTCGACGATGCCGAACTACGTCGTCGAACTCGCGACCACGGCGCTGAACGAATCCAAAAAATCCGTCAACGGCTCGAAGATCCTGATCCTCGGCGTCGCCTATAAAAAGGACATTGACGATATGCGCGAGTCGCCTGCGCTATCGATCATCGATTTGCTTAGGGCCGACGGTGCGGATGTTTACTATCACGACCCATTCGTCCCGGAGGTTACATTCGACCACGCATACACCATCGGTGCCGGTGAACCGCTCTACAATAAAGAGCTGACGGACGATCTAATCTCAGACTCAGACTGCGTCATTATTTGTACGGAGCACTCGCCCGTCGATTACGGACGAGTGTGCAACCTAGCGTCGCTCGTTGTGGACACGAGGAATGCTCTCTCGAACGACGTCCGCGATAATGCGAAGGCGCGCGTAGTGCGCCTCTAATGCTAAAAATCCTCCTCATCGCGGGTGCGCGGCCAAATTTTATGAAGGTCGCGTCGATTTACGCGGAGATGCGGCGGCGTGGCGATCAGTTTTCGCCGATGATCGTGCACACGGGGCAACATTACGATGCGGCGATGTCGGGGGCCTTTTTTGAGGATCTAAAGATGCCGCGCGCCGATGTTCACCTGGGCGTCGGATCAGCAAGTCACGCCGTGCAGACGGCGAGGATAATGATGGAGTTCGAACCGGTTTTGTTCGAACAAAAGCCGGATTGGGTCGTCGTCGTGGGTGACGTCAACTCGACGATCGCATGTGCCCTGGTCTGCTCAAAGTTAGGCATAAAGATCGCCCATGTTGAGGCCGGCCTTCGCTCGCGTGACCGTACAATGCCGGAAGAGATCAATCGCATTCTGACGGATGCGATCTCAGACCTGCTGCTCACAACGTCTCAGGACGCCGATGAAAATCTACTCGCTGAGGGTATAGCGCAAGAAAAAATTCGTTTTGTCGGGAATGTAATGATCGACTCCCTCAGAGAACATTTAGAACCCTCGACGAGCTCGAACATCCGCGAAGATTTGAAGCTCACCCAAGGCGAATACGTCGTAGTGACGCTGCATCGTCCATCTAACGTCGACGACAGAATAACCCTGTCGGGAATAATGAATTCGCTGATGGAGATCGCGAAAGATGTGCCGGTTGTCTTTCCCGTCCATCCTCGCACCCGTGCGAAGATCAACGACTTCGAAATTGAAACGGACGGCGTGACCCTTACCGAGCCGCTCGGCTATCTCGACTTTATGCGGCTCTATTCCGGAGCGAAACTTGTGCTCACGGATTCGGGCGGGCTGCAGGAAGAAACGACCGTGCTCGGAATTCCGTGTCTTACTCTTCGCGAAAATACCGAGCGACCTATCACAATCGAAATGGGAACCAACATCCTCGTCGGCACCGATCCTACGAAGGTGAAGGAAGCGGCTGCCGATGCTCTGACGAAAGGCAAACCTGCCGATATAAAAATTCCGCCGCTCTGGGATGGAAGAGCCGCGGGACGGATATGCGATGAACTGCTCAGGTAGCTACCGCTGCTTTCTCTCCATCGGATAGCCCGCCTTACTCCACGCATCGGTTCCGCCGACCAGGGCGTATGTATTGGCGATTCCTTTCTTGTTCATCTGAAAGGCAAGATGCGAGCTTGAGCCTTCGCTCGCACAGGAACAGTACACGAAAATCTTCTTATCCTTTGGCAGGGCCGCAAATTTCTCTTCCGCCGACCCGCCCGGAATATTGATAGAACCGGTAATGTGTTCCTGCGCGTAGGCCTGTTCGCCGCGGCTGTCGACGATCACGGCCACTCCGGCGTCGAACTCTTTCTTCGCATCCTCGACCGAAATTCTGGGAACGTCGGTAGCGGCTTTATACTCGCTATAAGCGGGCAGCGACGGAGCCGTGGAGCATGCCTGCACGAATGCAACAGAAGTGAACAGCAGCGGTAGGAAAAATTTACTTCTCACCAAACGCCTCCAAGACTTCGTCAGCGTGAGAGGCGACGTCGACCTTGTCAAAAATCTTCGCGATCTTGCCTTCCTCGTCGATGAGGAAAGTCTTCCGATTCGTGCCCATGTACTTCTTGCCGTACATCGATTTTTCGCCCCAGACGCCGTAATGTTCGACTATCTTCTTATCGGTATCGGCGAGCAAGTCGAAGGGCAGCTGAAACCTGGAGATGAATTTCAGATGCGATTTTTCGTCGTCCGTTGAAACGCCGAGTACGCGGATATTCTTGCTGCGATAAACTTCATCGGCATCGCGAAACGAGCAAGCCTGCTTTGTGCATCCCGGCGTATCGTCTTTTGGGTAGAAGTAAAGGACGACGCGCTGGCCTTTCAGATCGTTTAGGTTCACGACGTTGCCATTTTGGTCTTTGGAAGAAAAATCGGGTGCCTTATCGCCTTCTTTTAACATAATAACTTATTCTAACACCTGGATATGAAGCTCGTCAGCGAGACCAAATCTATCGAAAGGCTCTCGGCCGTCCGAGAGAATTTCAGATCAAAAATCAGCAAGCTCGAAGCCGGTGCGAAGAGCTGCTCGACATGTACGACGCAGGGAGCGTGTTGCCTTGACGCTCATTTTGTGAATGTCCGCATTTCTCGTCTCGAGGCCGTCGCGATAGCTCGAGCAATAGGTCAACTCGATCCGATCCACCGCAAGAATGTTCGAAGGCGAATCGATGACGCCATCGCTCGATTTCACCTCGACGAATCGACCGACGCCACATATGCTTGCCCGCTTTATCAGATCGGCGTCGGCTGCTTGGTACACGAAACGGCAAAACCGCTCGCCTGCATTGCTCACGCGTGCTACGAGAGCACCGACGAATTGCCTCCCGAGCATCTGCTCGACGACGCCGAGGCCGCGATCGACAAGCTCAATCGGCGTAGCTATGGCAATATGACGACCTTGCTGTCCATACCGATCGCATTGCAGCGAGCCCAAGTATCTAGCTCGATCGACGCAGCTTCCCACCTAGAATAGTCATTGGCACGAGCGCCAAGATAAAGATTACGTGGTACCAGATCGGTGCGAGATTCCACGCGAGCGCCTGTACGCCGATGCCGAACAGCACCAGTATTATTCCGAGCGCTAGCGTCGATTTGCGATATTCGCCGGCGACGAGTGCTGTCATATAGCCCGCAATGATCGACGTGATAAAGCTGCGAACGAGATTGATGATGTCGATCGTCGCGTCGCCCTGAAACGACCCGCCATTCGTCAGCGCATCGCCCGCCCGCGTCATGTGTGAGCCTATCCAGTCCGGCGAAACCGCCGTCATCAATGATTGGCCGCCGATCCAAACAATCGACCAGACGATAAAACCTACAATTACACCAAGGACAATTCTGACCATCCGTCGAACCTCCGAAACTGATTAAATTTTGTGCGGTACTTCCCACGCAAGATAGCAGAAGCGATCAAAAAGTAAAACTCGTTGACACTATTTCATTGCTGCCTCTATGATTGAGGTAGTGCCCCAAACACAACTCAAATCGGCGATCACCCTCGAATCGATCAGACACGCCCATTCGAAACGCCGTCGTGAGATAAGGGCCCGGCTCGCCGAATTTGAAAAGATCGGACGCCACGGCTCCGATGAGGATCTCTGGGCCGAGATGGTGTTTTGTTTTTTTACCGGCGGATGCTCCGCAAGGATGGGCCTGCGATCGCTCGAGGCGGTCCGCCATTTACTAAAAGCGGGCGAGCAGGGCGAAATCGCCGCAGCGCTGACAGGCGTCCATAGATATCCGAATGCCCGGTCGAAATACGTAGCCCACTCTCGCAGTTTTCTCGTAGAACATTGTGATATGAAGCTGCGTAACAAGCTTCACGGCTTTGGCTGCCCCGACGAGCGACGCGACTGGCTGGTGAAGGAGAAAGGGATAAAGGGCCTTGGATACAAGGAAGCGAGCCACTTTCTGCGTAACATCGGTTTTAAAGGATATGCGATTCTCGATAAGCATGTCCTCAGATGCCTCGCTGAACTAAAATTAATTGACGCGCCAAAGCCACCAAACACGAGGACGAAGTATCTAAGCTCCGAAGCCCGTCTGAAAGATCTCACACGGTTGACTGGCATCGATTTTGACGAGCTCGATCTCGTTCTATGGTCGATGAAGACCGGCGTTGTTCTCAAGTAGAGCAGGAATGAAGCCTTCCCAATATTCTGCCGGAGCATTATTCGCGATTCGCGTAGTGCTCGTCGGCTGTCTCGCTCTCACGTCGGCGCATGCTCTAATCGGACAGGACGCAGCCCTCTCTAACGATCCAAAGAAACTAATCCGCCAGGCTAGTAAACTGCTCCGCGCGGGGTCGATAAATAAGGCGGAGGAAATCTTGCGGCACTCGGTGAAGCACGACCCGACGTCGGCATCCAAGTTGGAGCTTGCGTTCACCCTTTCGAAAAAGCGGAATATCCTTGAGGCCTCGCAGCTCTCGTTCGATGTTGCCAAGGCAGAGCCGGCGAATGCTCGCGCCTTTTCTGTACTCGGCACGGTACTGCTGAATGCGGGCCGTTTCGACGAATCACGTGCGCTGCTCATAAATGCCCTCAAACTCGACAAAAAAGACCATCTGGCGTGGGCCGGAATCGGTCTACTCGATTTCTACGAAAACAGAATCATCGAAAGTCTGAACAATCTCCGCGAGGCGGAGTATCACAATCCGGACGAGCCGGACTATGTTTTTGCGATCGCACAGGTCGCTTCGCGAGGGGAGAGATATCGCGAAGCTGCGGATGCGTATTATCGCTTCCTTACTATTTCAAAAGATAAGGACGATGAGCGACGGGCACGCATTCGCGGCCTTATCAACTTTCTTCGTTTTCTCGGCCAGAAAAACAAGCTCTACGACTCGATCGGGCGGGATCGTACCAACATCGAGTTTAGCCTTATCGGTAATCGACCGGTGGTTGAGGTCAAAATCAATGGGCGCGGAGAAAAGCTACGTTTCGTCCTTGATACCGGCTCGGGCATAACTGTCCTCTCCAAAAAAACGGCAAAGCGTTTGGACGTGGACTCTATCACTAAGGGCGGATTCGCAAGGGGAATCGGAGGCACCGGGAAATTTGAGATCATATATGGCTTTTTGAACCAGGTGGATATCGGCGAGGCGGTCGTTCGTAACGTGCCGGTTTATATTCGCGAGTTGCACGATCTCGGATATCAGCTCGACGGATACATCGGACTCTCGCTGATATCAAAATTCCTAACCACTATCGATTATGGCGAGAAGACTTTTTCACTCACCAGGAACGAATCGGACGAAGCGGCTTTTCGAGAGAACCCCGATCTCTCGCTGCCACTTCGACTCACATCGAGCGGCTTTCTGAGCGGTGAAGTTCAGCTCGAGGGAATCGAGTCGCCCTTAAATTTCATCGTCGACACTGGAGCGAGCGTTTCAGTCATATCGGATCGTGTCGCCGGTGTTGAGGCAATCAAGCGTTATCTGAGCCCCGACCGCCTTCGCGTAATCGGCTCGGCAGGAGTGACCGACAACGTCCCTACATTTATGCTGCCAAAGGTCAGCTTCGGCTCCCATTCGCGAAGCAGCATCTCCGCAATCGCCCTCGATCTCGACATCATTAACGAATCCTCTGGCTTCGAGCAGGCTGGGATTCTTGGCGGCAATTTTCTTAAGAATTATCGCCTCACGTTCGACTTCAAAAACTCGAAAGTGACGTTTGTATTGGTCAACACCGAGCACGAATGAATCGATGAAGATCACCATCTATCTCGAGACCTCCGTTATCGGCGCGTATCTGGACAATGGCGACGCCTTTCGCCGCGACCTGACGATACGGTGGTGGGAGCACGAGCTGGATGAATATGACGTCTTCAGCTCGCCGCTTGTCGAGCGGGAACTAGAGCGCGTCGCCGAGCCGCATCGAACTTCATATCTACAGCTACACCGCCGACTGCAGCAGCTCACGATAGATGACGAGGTGGCGATACTCGCGGAGAGTTACATAGATCGCGGGATATTCCATCGGAATTTTATTGGCGATTCCGTCCACGTCGCGTTGGCTGCGTTTCATTCGATCGATTACCTCGTCACTTGGAATTTTGGCCACATCGCGAACGTGCGAAAGCAGGCGCGACTGCTCCACTTTAATACCTCGGCGGGCTTTCACACGCCGAAGATCGTTTCTCCCGAGATGCTCGTGCACGCCACATAGAAAAAGCCGGTCTCGCTTTCCGAGAACCGGCCTTTCCACTTTCTGGGTGTGAAGAACTACGGTGTTGCTTCCGCAAACTTCGGCATCGAGATCGACTGGTTTAGATAGACGCCGAACTCCTGTCCGGATTTTACAGTCGCTTCTTCGCCCTTAGTGAAGCGCTCGCCGAGCAGGCCCGCGCCGGCTCCGATAATGCCCCCGATAAGAGCTCCCTTGCCGCCGCCCACTGCTGCACCGAGTACCGCACCGCCTGCTCCTCCGCCGCCGATGAAGATAATCTTACGATTCTTCATTCTGTCGCCGGACGCGGTGCCCTCGTTGTCGCTCTTGGCGGTTTTGCTTTCGAGGTCGGTCAGGGAACCGTTAATGGCTCGAACGCGGCCATTCGGCAGGCGTACCGATGTAAAACTGACGTCAATCGCACCGGGATCGCCGCCCTTGCGGGCCTTGGTAACCGAGTCGACTCGTCCCGTGAGCGTTGACCCTTCTGGAATCACGATCACGCCGTTAGAGGAATAGATTGGCTCGGTAACCCGAGCAGTAAAGCTGCTGCCTTGGACCGCAGTCTTCGACGACAGTGACTGATTCATTTTCGCTCGGATGATCTGGCCGGCCGCAACCGTATACATAGGTATTGCAGGCCTGGTAACGACCTTGCGCACAACCGGGCGCTTCTTCAGAACGGGCCTCCGCCGCTGAGCGTCAGCATCTGTCGTACCGACGACCAGTAAAATGGCCAGAAAGGCTGCCAGATTCGTAAATGCAAATATCTTCTTCATAACGATCTCCTTATAGTGATCCCGCCTTCTCACTTGGTAGCGGAACCACCCATTTTGTTTCACAACGATACGCAATAGTTGCAAAAAACTAACGTGAGCGAGCACGCGCATCCGCGCTCCCCTTATAAAAAGTTTGCACAAAAAAATTGTTGGGGCAATTAGCGGAAAACGCGAAGCCTTGGTTCTATACTCCAAGCGTAGTGATAACGAAGTCCTTGAAGTTCCTTTAATCTCGCTTGGCCCCGACGTAAAAAGTCGGGGCTAAGTCGTCTAAGGGTCTGTTTTAACAAGATTTTACTTTCTCTGTACTGGGAGACGCCCGTATTATGCCGCTCGCTATGCCGACACTGCTTCTGTTTGGACTCAATTTGCTAGATGCTCTGCTCACGATCGTATGGGTAAGAAGCGGCGTAGCGACCGAAGGGAATCAGCTCATGGCCGCACTACTCGAGATTGGGAACGTCCCTTTTCTCGGTGCTAAGATTGCGGTTGGCCTCGTTGCTGCATTTGTTCTAATCAAATGGGGCACGCGTCCGGTCGCCCGCTACGGTCTCGCCGTCGCCCTCGCGGTTTACATCGGCTTGATGGGCGTGCACCTCTTTACCGGCCTTTCGGCCTTCGGGTACGTTTCAACCCGCTTTATGGAAGATCTATCCGGCCTTCCCGATCTCGTCTTTGCCTTCATCGTTTAAGCGACGCTACTTCCGCGTAGTTATGTCCGCGACTAGACAACTCGGGGCTGCACACCTCGTGGTAAAATCTCGCCAGGCCAGGGGGGAGGTAGTACTATGAGCCGCTGTCCGCAATGCCAGCAATCATTTCCCGATGATTATTCATTTTGTTTGTCCGACGGTACCGTACTCGTCGCTGACGCTCCCGAACAACCAACTGTAGTCGCCCCACGACCCGAGGTTCAGCAATCGCCGCCGGTAAGGCATGGAGTAAATCCGGCGTTTGCATATTTATCGATTGGCCTTCTCGCCTTGATCGGTGGCGCCGGGCTTCTCTGGTGGATGCAATCTAATTCTACTGTCACGCAAGATGCCAAGGCATCCACGCCGGAGCCCAGGACCGAAATCGCAAACACAGTTCCAGATTCGGCAAACTCCAACCCAACTAGAACTCAAGAAAAGCAAAAATCTACGCCCGAAGCCGAAAAGCCAGAGGCCCCCAAGCCGGCGCCCAATAAACAGTTAACCGTCGATCCGCCAGCTCCTCCCATCTCGGGGACTTCACGAATCAAATTTCGTCGGGGAAGGGTGCAAGAAACGACGTCAGGAAGCATCGGCGCCGAGCGGAGTTACGTTCTCTACACATTGAGCGGGCAATATCTCTCCGGAAGCGTTAATTCTGATAACGGTTGTGTGGTTTTTGCTAACGGTTCGACCAGCGTCGGCTTTACCACAAAGCAAGGTGACAATTATCTACGCCTCAAGAATATTTGCGAGGGCCCAAGAAGTTTTAGGTTGACGGTTAATGTTAGATAATAACTGCGTCTCCGAGAGATCAATAAACGCGAGGGCAAAACCCCAGCTCCCAGCGCATCTTTACGACCCCTAAAGCCACAACACAACCCGGCGGGATTTAGTTCGCATCATAACTCCTGCTACGCTTATCTTTCAGCGAATTAGAATTATGAAAAACACTTCGGTTTATCAAATGTCGGCGAGGCAGATATTGCTGCTCGCATTTGCATCGGCGTTGATCGCCGTGGGTGCGACCGCCCTTGTCTATAACTTCGGCGCTGCATTGAATTCCTCGGCGGGAGCCGAGAACACGGTAGGGGAAGAGGGATCTCCCGCGAACATATCCGAGCCCTCGCTGGTGTCGGATGAGCAGAACAGCATTGAGGTATACAAATCCATCAGCCCCGGCGTTGCCTTCATCACGACAACGACGCTCCAGCAGGATTTTTGGGGAGGCGAACGTGAGGCCAGCGGCAACGGGTCAGGTTCCGTGATCGACGCGCATGGCCACATCCTGACGAACTATCACGTTGTCCAGGGAGCCGGCAAGCTGACCGTAAGCCTCGGGGGCGAGAAGACGTATTCGGCGAGGATGGTCGGCGGAGATCCTGACACCGACCTTGCCGTGATCAAGATTGACACTCCGCCGGCGGGCCTGACCGTTGTGCCTTTCGGCGATTCCGAAAAGCTCGCGGTGGGACAAAAAGTTCTCGCGATCGGCAATCCCTTCGGGCTTGATCGAACTCTTACTACCGGCGTGATCTCGGGACTGCAACGACCGATCCGTGGTGTGAATGGCCGGCCGATCGACGCCGCCGTGCAGACGGACGCATCAATCAATCCCGGAAACTCGGGCGGCCCACTTCTCGACAAATTCGGCAGGATGATCGGCATCAACTCGCAGATCCTGACCGGTGGCAGCCGCGGCAGCGTCGGCGTTGGATTTGCCGTGCCTGTAAATACTGCAAAGCGCGTTGTTCCGCAGCTGCTTCAGTACGGCGAGGTGCGGAGACCGAAACTCGGGGCGTCGCTGCCGACTGTCGCACAGGTTGAAGCTCAATATGAGGTGCGGCTCCCGGTCCGCGAAGGGCTGGTCGTCATGCAGGTGATTCCCGGCGGGTCTGCCGAACAGGCGGGCTTACGCGGCGTGTCGAATTCGGGGATCGGGGACATCCTGATCTCGGCTGAGGGCCAGAAGTTTACCTCACTCGATGACCTCTATCGTCTACTCGACAAGAAGCAGATCGGGGACACCGTTAACTTTGACATCTATCGCGGCGGCCGCAATGTCTCGGTTCCGATTAGACTGCAGGGGACGAACGCCACGGCGCGACCCCCTAGACGAACAATGTAGCTTTAAGTTATCTCTGTGCCCTCTGTGTCTTCGGCTTCGTGCCCTCTGTGTTTAGAAATCAATTAAACACGGAGGACGCAAAGGGCGACACAGAGGGCACAAAACGTTTATGCAGCTGGATAGTTTCTACAACGACGGCATGGGTTGGATTTGCCGACAATGCGATGGCGAACTTGCCGCCCCGAAATCCGATCCGGGCTTCCCGTCCCGCATGTTTGAAGAGGGTGAGGCCGAGAGCAAGCAGGTTCGGCTCGCTTCGCCTGCCCGTGCAAAATGGGCCGATGCGACCCGGCGCGTTTTAGCCTGTCCTCGCTGCGCGATAACTGAGCTAGTCGAGCGATCCTGAGTAGATTTTCTGGCTCGGTCGCAAAGCCGCAAAGAAAAAGCTAGATTGAAAGCAGATGTTAGAACGCGAAACTGAGACAGCCGTCGCCCTCGCGCGCCAGGCCGGCAAGGTCGTACTTGCCCACTACGCCACAGATTTTCTCACCGAACAGAAGCTTGGAGCCGACAATTTTTATGAGCCGGTTACGGTTGCGGATCGCGACGCTAGTCGTGTGATCGTTGACGGACTTGCCAGCGCATTTCCGGGCGACGCAATCCTCTCGGAGGAAGAGGTCGATGACGTCGAAACACGTCTTTCGGCAGATCGTGTCTGGATCATCGATCCTATCGACGGCACGGCGGGCTTCGTGAATCGGGATGACGATTTTGCCGTGCAGATCGGGATGGCTGAGAACGGCGTGCCGGTCGTGGGTGTGGTTTTCATGCCGGTCTATGATGTGATGATGTACGCGTCTAAAGACGGCGGCGCATTTGTTGAATCCGATGGGCGCGAGGCGGCGCGGCTGACTGCAAACCCCAAAACGGATACGTCGAGGCTGGTCGCTGCCGTGTCGCGAAATCATCCCTCCAAGCGGATGGCGCGGATTCGCCAGGCGTTCGGATTTGAGCGGGTTGTCCAGCGAGGTTCAGTCGGGCTAAAGACGGGGCTGATCGCCGAGGGCGAATGCGATATTTATGTGAGTCCCGGCCGTCGAACGAAACTGTGGGACACGTGCGGACCGCAGGTGATTCTGGAAGAAGCGGGCGGGAGGCTAACGGACCTCTTTGGCGACGATTTACGATACGCGCGGCCCGGATTGCAAAATTACAACGGCATTCTCGCTACCAACGGCGCGGCACACGACGCGGTGGTCGAAAAGCTGCGACCGCTGCTTCGGGAGTTCGGTCGGGAACGCGAGTCGTACGATTGACCGCATCTTCTCTCACCCCGCAGGCTTTCCAGGTCGGTGGTAAAATCTGGGTATGAAGTTTCTTCACATCGCGGATGTCCACCTCGGTTGCACGCGATACAACTTGGCTGAGAGTCCTCGGGATTTTTACGACGCGTGGCGAGACGTGCTCGAGCGGTTTGCTATAGAAGAGCAGGTCGATTTCGTCGTAATAGCGGGGGATTTTTTTCATAAGAAAAGCGTGCCACCAGAGACTATGGACTACGCAGTCGAAGGCCTGACGCGGCTTCGCGATGCAGGAATTCCTGTAGTCGCGATCGAAGGGAATCACGATCAGCGGCCGACCGATACACCGTTTAGTTGGCTGCGTTCGCTCGCAAGATGGGGCCTCGTCCACTTGCTCGAGCCGACCACCCGCGATGGAGAACTTTTTTACGAGCCGTGGGATGCGACAACAAGATGCGGCGGATTTATTGATATCGGGCGGGCGAGGATTTTTGGCTCGGATTGGTACGGAGCGTCCGGAAACTGGGCTATACCGATTCTCACTGAGTCCATAAAAGATAATCGCCGCGACGGGGCGTTTCACCTGTTGATGCTGCATACCGACGTTGAGGGGCATCAGGTCCATCCTATCCCCGCTCTTTCGGTTACGGCCCTCGCAGAGCTCAAGTCGGCGGTGGACTACGTCGCGCTCGGGCACACTCACCAGCATTACGTAATCGACGACTGGGCTTTTAATCCCGGCTCGATCGAGGTCACGAACATCAGCGAGTTTCGTGAGACGCGCGGCGCATTTGTAGTCGAGGTGGATGAAGAAAATCGTGTGTCGGCTCGCCACGTCTCGGACTATCTGCATCGTCCATTTCAGCAGCTCACGTTTGGCGTGGATAATTACGAGGACGCGAAAGCTATTACCGCGCACGTACTCTCGATGGTCGGTCGCGAGGCACGAGTCGCCGAGGCCGGAAAGCCGCGGCCGATCCTCGAAATTGCCTTGCGAGGCCGACTGGGTTTTCCGAATTCGCTCCTCGAACTTTCGAAGATACGGGACGAGACGCGAAAGCTCACTGGCGCATTGCACGTTCGGATCAAGAATCACTCCGTGCCGATGGAGTATTTGGACACGGACACGGCTGACGAAGATCCCGAAAGAGAAGCCCTAGAACGGCGAGTGATCGATGACCTGGTCGTTCGCGACACGCGATACAAAACGCGCGGTACGGACATCTCCGATGCCGTCATCGGTGCGAAGCGGATGGCCCTCGAGGACGACGAGCCGCAGCGAATTGCTGAATTTATCGCCATAAAATCATGCCCGACATCTTTGCAAAACTCGGCGAAGTAAAGCAGCTTGCGATCTTTCCGCTACCGCTTGTGTTGCTGCCGAACGAGTTTCTACCGCTGCACATTTTCGAAGATCGATATCGCGAAATGCTCACGGATGTCGGAGGAAAAAGTGGGACGTTTGGGGTCAGTCTTTTTGATGCGGAATCGAATCTCGGCGAACGGCCGGAGCCAGGCACGGTCGGATGTGCCGCGGAGATTCGCGAGATCGAAGCGCTCGAAGACGGGCGGTCGAATATTGTCACGCTGGGCACGATGCGTTACCGCCTGGTCGATTACGTCGACGTCGGAACGTCATATTTTACCGCTGACGTCGCATTCTTTGCGGATGAGGCAGACGAAGACGTGCGTGACGATGAAACGCTCGCCGACGATGTCTTTGCACTATTTCAGAGAGTGGCGGACGCAGCATTCAAGATGAGCGGCAATCGCGGTCGGCTGCCCGACATCACACGCAGCTCGCCAGAACAGCTATCGTTCTTGGTAGGAGCAGCTTTTAACTTTGATAACGAACTCAAGTACGAACTGCTTACCATGACGTCGACCGCGACGCGGCTCGAGCGCATCAAGGCCATCCTGACTCAGATGGTAAGTCAGATGGAGGAAAGCGCGGATATTCACGCCCGCTCGCGAACGAACGGGCATTCAAAGAAGAAGCTCGATATCTAGCTCACCCGCCAAGCGACGCTCTGAAAAAATCTATCACTCGTTGATCGTAGGTCTCGGACTGTTCCATCGATGCGTTGATGATGCTAAAGCCTGATGGACTGAGGTCGAGCCTTGTCTCCACCTGCGTAGTGGCGGCGAAGCATTTTGAGAGCCGTGATCCCGACTCCTGATACGCAGCGGCGTCCAGCCCTGCCAACATTAGGACGTTTGCGTTCTCCACCTGCTTTGCCATCTCGCAATAAGAATCGCGGCGGTAGCACCCGTCGAAGTAATAAAGATATGTGCCGAGCTTCGCGAATTGCCCGGTCACACTACTGGCGAAAGGAAAGCGGCGGTCCACTGTGCTCTCGAGAAGGTGATTAGACGTCTCTGGCATCGAATCTAAGGCGATTGCCTTGACTGACTTTTCCTTCGCGGCGGCGGTCAATGCAGAAATCGCCCCGAGCTCGACGCCGTAAAGGCCGATGTTGGTACCGACGAGTGCCGCCTGTCCCGACGTCCTCAGGTTACGGACAAACTGGACGGCGGAAACAGCATCTTCTGTTTCGCAGCCTCCGAACGCAGAGTTAGGCGTCTTAGGGCTCTCGCCATGGGCACGAAGGTCGGGCATCAGAACGGTGAAATTCGTCGATTCGTTTAGCTTTACGCCGAGGTTTAGGACGTGCGAACGGTCCGCTCCGTACTTGTGAAACAGAATTACAGCAGGAGAGCCTTCGTTGCCACGCAGCAGCCAGCCGCGCGACGGTGTCCCATCGGGATTCGCCCAACTTTCGTCGGTTACCTGAGCGCCGCGGGCGCTAAGACGGCCGTATTTCTCCGGCGTAACGAGATATCTAGTGGCGGCCGGTCGCGCTGTTGTATAGACCAGCCAAACGGAGGCCGCAGAGACTGCGGCTACGATGAGCAGTACGACGGGCAGCATGAGGCGAATAAAGCTTCGGGCGAGTCGGGTTGTTCGAGGCATAACGAATGAGGCGCACGTTCGACGGATGGAAAGTTTAGGTAAAGCTCGTAGGAAAAGGCTTCGGAAAGAACCTTGTCAATGATACCATAGCCGGGCACGCGATTTACAGGATTTTTTAATGCACAAACTACCGCAAATACTGGCTCTCATTACGATTCTGATCGTGTCGGGCCTAGCGATTTCCGCCCAAACGCCAAATCAAATCATGCCGCTTTCGGAAGTGAAAGAAGGTATGCGCGGTACGGCACGAACTGTATTTCGTGGTAGCGAGCCGGAGGATTTCGGAGTCGAGATTCTAGGCATCGTGCCGGATTCGGTCGGGCCGCATCAGGATCTTATTATCGGGAAACTCTCGGGCGATCTCGCCATGCGCACGTTTGTATTTGCGGGAATGTCGGGTTCACCCGTCTTTGTGGGCGGAAAGCTTATCGGTGCCATCTCTTATAGTTTTCCTTTCGCAAAGGAGCCGATCTGCGGGATCACACCGATCGAACAGATGATCACAATATTTGACAGAGTCGCCGCAGTCGAGCGGCCGAAGTTTGAGCCGCGAAGCGTCTCTGTCGCGGACCTTCAGTCGGGAATCTGGAAGCCCACGCTCCACGGCGACAATTCGGAACAATTCCTCGTTAGCTCGCTCGCATCTGTGGCGGGGCAGCGGATGATGCCAATCGCGACGCCGGTGAGCTTTGGCGGGATTTCGCAATCAACGCTCGACAAATTTGCCGGCGTGCTATCGCAGGCAAACATTCTTCCGGTCGCGACGGTGGGCGGTGGCTCAAAAGTTGAAGGAATGAAGAAAGCGGATGCATCGACGCTCGTTGCAGGAGATTCCGTCGTCGTGCAGCTCGCGCGCGGCGACGTTTCCATCGCGGCGGCGGGTACCGTGACGATGCGTGATGGCGAGAAGATTTACGCATTCGGGCATCCGTACTTTGGCCTCGGCTCGACGGACCTGCCAATGAACGAATCCCACGTCGTGACAGTTGTGCCGAACGCAAATAATTCGTTCAAACTAGCGGTTGCCGATTCGCTTGTCGGATCGATGAAGCAAGACCGAGCGACGGGCATCTATGGAAAACTCGGCGAGAGTCCGAGAATGATACCGGTAAAAATCCGTCTCACAACAAGTCGCGGCCGTCGCGAAGAGATAAAGTTTGAGACCGCAATCGACGAGTTTCTCACGCCTTTGATCGTGAACGTCGGCCTGCAGAGCGCAATTCAAGCCCAGGAGCGAGGCATCGGCGAGATGGCAATCGAGGTCTCAGGCGAGATCGCGATAAAAGGTGAGCAGAGCGTGCGGATCAACCGGCGAGTCTCAGGGGCATCTGCGGCCGCGCTAGCATCGTCCGCCGCCGCCATTCCGCTTGCAACGCTATTGAGGGCGAACTTTGACGAGCTCGCCATATCGGGAATCAACCTCGATCTGGCAATTACAGAAAGCAGCAAGACCGCGGTCATCGATCGCATTGTTCTCGACCGGACGCAGATTCGTGCGGGCGAGACGGTTGAGGCTCTGATCTACTCCCGGACGCAGGCCGGCCGGGTGATGGAACAGGCTGTCAGCCTCACGATTCCGAAGGATACTCCAGCAGGAACATTTGCATTGATGATCGGCGACGGTGCAGAAATTCAGAAGATTGCAGCGGTGCAGCGGTTTACTCCGCGATCACTGAGCGAGTTGGTGGCGTTGATTAATTCGGTTCGCAGGGCGGATCGGCTTTTTGCGGTGCTCTCGCGAAACTCAAACGGCGCGATTGTCGGCGTCAGCGAGATGCCGAACCTGCCGCCATCAGTGCTCGCAACAATGAATAGCGATCGAAGCGTCGGCTCCGCAAAGGCGATGAGCCAGCAGATAATCACCGAGATGGCCCTCACCGCCAACGATCACATCATCACGGGTTCGCAGACGATTGCAATCGAAGTCGTTCGATAATGGAGTGACTCATCGTTAATCATTTCTTACTCGCCTTCTGACCATTTTTCGCCATCGGCATACACCTCTTTTTTCCATATAGGTACGGTGCGTTTGAGCTCACGGATCAGCCATTCGCATGCTTCGAACGCTGCCCTCCGATGCGGTGCGGCGACGGAGACGACGACACTCGTCTCACCGATCTCGACGCGACCCGTGCGATGAACAATGCCGACATTCGAAATCGCAAATTTAACTTTCGCCGCGGCGATCAACTTCCGCATCTCTTTTAGAGCCATCTCGTCGTAAGCTTCGTAAATGAGATATTCGGTCTCGTGTGTCTCGCCGGTCTCCTTGTCGTTGGTGTACTTGCGAGCATATCCATCGAGCGTAACCGTCGCCCCGCACTCCTGCGGCACGACGCGACGCGCAGCGGACGCAAGGTCAACAGGACCCGCACTGAGTTCGGCGAAATCCATTATCCTCCGCTCACAGGTGTGAAGATAGCGATCTCATCGCCATCGCGGACGACCGTCTCACCGGATGCATGTTCCTGATTGACGGAAATGAGAAGCTTTTGTGATCCAAGTTGCGGATAATCGGCGACTATTTTATCTAGTAGGCGGGACGCCCAGCCGTCGATATCGGTTTTAATCTCCCGATGACCCACAAGTTCCGCCGTCGCTCCGAAAAAAAGGACTCTGATGGCCATCTAGCTTTCAAACTCCGACCGAGGAATTCGTGATTGGCGGATAATGGATTGCAGGGTGCCGATCCTGATTTCGGAATGTAAAGGAACTGGAACGGAAATGGTTGAACTTTGGGTGACGATCTGCATTATTACGTGACTGCCCTTTTGCCGCCCTTCGGCAAATCCATGGCGTGCGAGAATCTTGCAGACCTCCTTCCCGGAGAGTTTACGCAACCGCCCCAACTTCGACCTCCATGGGCGAAATATAAAGCTCCGAGTTCAGTCGCTCCGAGATCTCGCTGGAATGAGCGGTTTCAAAAAATAACTCCACAGCCTCACGAAGGTTATTTCTGGCGTCTTCTACTGATTTACCTTGACTCGCTATGTCAAGTTCTGAACAGAGCGAGACATATCCATCATCTTCACGCCATATTGTCGCCGTTAATGTTCTTAGCATATTTCCCCACAGAGGATTATTACACAACCGTATTTCACTTTACTTAATCGCTCCTTCGATCGGGCTCGACGCCGATGCGTACAGGCGTTTCGGCATGCGGCCCGAGAGGTATGCAAGGCGGCCGGCTTCGACGGCGAGCCTCATTGCTGTCGCCATTTGAGCAGCGTCGCCGGCCTCGGCAATCGAGGTATTCATGAGGAGCGCGTCGGCGCCGAGTTCCATTGCGATCGCCGCGTCGGATGGAACACCTACGCCCGCATCCACGATGATCGTCGCGTCGGGCAGTTGTTCGCGCATTATTCGCAGGTTTGAGGGATTCTGGACGCCCATTCCGGAACCGATCGGGGCCGCGAGTGGCATCACTGCGGGGCAGCCAGCGTCGAGGAGCTTTTTCGCCATTATCAGATCATCCGTGAAATAGGGCAGTACAACGAAGCCCTCTTTCACGAGAACTTTTGCAGCCTCGAGAGTCTGTTCGTTGTCAGGCAGCAGCGTGATCCGATCGCCGATCACCTCGAGTTTTATCCATTCGGTGTCGAGAGCCTCCCGGGCGAGGCGTGCAGTGCGGATGGCATGATCGGCGTCGTAGCACCCGGCGGTGTTCGGGAGGATCTTCATCTGCGGATCAAGATGATCGAGAAATGACTCACTCGAGCCGTCGAGGGGAACGCGATTAACCGCGACCGTCACCATCTCGGCACCCGACGACGCGTGCGCCGCCTGCATCTCGTCGTATGAGCGGTACTTGCCGGTACCGATAATGAGCCGAGAAGAGAATTCGTGTCCTGCCAGGCGAAACTTGTCCTTCATGCAGGATAAGTTTCACGCAAACCTCAGAAGAACGCAACGATCTAACCGCCGCCTACAAAATGCACGACCTCGAGTCGGTCACCAGCCGAAATCTCCGTAGACCGCCATAGGCTGCGCCGTAAGACTTCGGAGTTGAGTTCGACAGCGATGCGCTTTTTGGGAAGGGAAAGAAAATCCAGGAGCGCGTCCGCAGTAAGGCCGGATTCCACCTCGCGGGTTTCGCCGTTGACTATGATCTTGACCGTCACAGCTCGATTCTAACTCGGCGCGACCATTCTTCGCAGCTCAACTTCCTCACCGTCGGCGATTACGCGGATCAGTAGTGCCCCGCGGCCTGAGCGAAACACTGGAATCTGGAAGTGAATACTTGCGAGACCGTTCCCGTCCGATTTTGCGTGGAAAATGAGGGGGCGAAATGCAGAACCGAGCGCCTTGACCATCAACTGTGCGCCGGAACGGCTCGACGGGACGTTCCGCGGCAGACCATCATATTGAGTGTGACTATGTCGCCGCTCTTGTATCGTACCTCGCCAAATAATTCGATAGTGAGCTTGTCATTGGGAGTTCGCTCGGCGCTCGAGAGCTCGCTGACGACGGCGACTGCGGTAGGGTCGAGAACGAACTCTTCCTCGACAACGCTCACTTCCTGAACGACTGGAACGTCGACAAAATGGTCTTCGAAATCGGGCTTCCCGACGGGCGTCGGCTCGGGCGGCGTTGCAGCGGTATCCAGAACGTCAAAGCTGATCGGCATTGCGACCGGCTCGGCAGGCGGGCTGACGACGGACAGAGGTGCGGAGGGTGCTTTAGCCGCCTTTTTGGCGGCAGCAGCGGACCTCGTCATCTTGGTCAGTTCGTCGATACGACCTGCACGAATCGCGGCACAGATCAGCTTGTGCTGGCGATTGAGCCGATCACTAAGCACGTCCTTATCGAGGTCTCCGGACGCCAGGTCGCTATAACTCGCGCGCTTGCTCGCGAGGATCGTCCCGCCGTTGTAGACGAGCGTCATCAACTCGGCGCTTCGCACGCCTTTGTCCTCGGTCTGGACGTGGTAGACGACGCCGTCGTGTTCTATATCGGTATTAAAGACGGAGATCACTGTAGAAAAGAGAGTACCGAAAGGCGTTGGTTGAGGGACGGGATGAACTGGCGTGGCGAGGAAATCGCCTGCACTTTAAAGCTAACACACGCGGTGTTTTACGGTCAATAATTAACGGCGCCTCGCGCGCAATGGACGGTTTGACACTCTAACTATCGTAACTTACGATCTATCTGGTGCCGAGATTCTCAGTTTATCGCGTAGAAAAGCGGTCCTAACGGGCCGTATTTCTACGCCTAAATATCGATGTCAGAATTTAACGCGTTCGATTACGTTCCTATTGCGATGATGTTTTTGGTGGCGGCAGGCTTTGGCCTTAGCCAGCTACTCGTCACGCAGCTTATCGGACCGCGCAAGCGCACCGCGACCAAGCTGATGCCGTACGAATGCGGCAAGGATCCAGTCGGATCCGCACGTGATCGGTTCTCGATAAAGTTCTATTCCGTAGCAGTTATATTCCTGCTTTTCGATATCGAGGTATTGTTTATGATTCCGTTCGCCGTCGCGTTCAAGAGCCTGATGGCGGAGGAGAAGGTGAGCGGGATCGCATTTGGCGCGATCGCGTTTGCGGAAATACTCGTATTCATCGCAACCCTCGTCGTTGGATATATTTACGTGTGGAAGAAGGGCGTGTTCGACTGGGGCGTTCAGGCTCGTGCCGAGGCTCGGGAAGAGGTGAAACTCATCGCGAAACGCCGTCGCGAATTGGCGATAGCCCGCGAGACGAAGATCGCGGCTTAAAAAGATGGGTCTCGAAAATACATTATTCGAATCGCTGCCCGACGTCGTGACCGTAAAACTAGACGCCGTGGTCAACTGGGCGCGTAAGTCGAGCCTGTGGCCCGCGACTTTCGGGCTCGCGTGCTGCGCGATTGAGATGATGAATTCGGTCTCTGCGAGGAACGACCTTTCCAGGTTTGGTGCGGAGACGTTTAGAGCTTCGCCGCGTCAGGCAGACGTGATGATCGTTTCCGGGCGCGTCTCACGAAAGATGGCTCCTGTACTGCGACGCATCTACGACCAAATGCCTGAGCCGAAATGGGTTATCTCGATGGGCGCCTGTGCTACGAGCGGCGGTGTTTTTGACAACTACGCGATTGTTCAGGGCGTGGACAAGATTGTGCCGGTCGATATCTACGTCCCGGGTTGTCCGCCGCGGCCCGAAATGCTCGTCCACGCGATCATGATGCTGCAGGACAAGATCATGAAGGAATCCGTTAGGGATCGCCGCGATACATACGAGCCAGAATCGAGAATCTCGCGTGTTCCCGGGACGCTGCCGGTGACCGAAGGCACGGCACTTGAGCGCGAATGGGAAGCACGGGTCGAAAACGAGGACGCCGCGCGGCCATATTCGGTCCCGTCGAAGCACGAGAAGCGTCGAAGCTCTTAAAATTTATGACCGAGAAGCTCCACGCGTATGTGGACAAGTTAAAAATAAAAGACTCTTCGTGGGTGGTAGAAGTGACGGATGCGTTTGGCGAGGTTACCGCGATCGTCCCGGCCGCGTCGATCGTGGATGTGTGCTCGTTTCTAAAGAACGAACAGGGCTTCGATATGCTGGCGGATCTCTGCGGTGCGGATCGCGGGCCTGAGGAAGATCCGAGATTTGAAGTTAACTATCACCTGTTCTCAACGGTGCATCATTCTCGGCTGCGCCTGAAAGTTTTGGTGAGCGAGGACGCACCGAACGTGCCTACTGTTGCGTATTTGTGGAAAACAGCGAATTGGCATGAGCGCGAAACGTACGATCTGGTCGGCGTGAAATTTGAAGGTCATCCCGATCTGCGTCGAATCCTTCTGCCATCAGACTTTGACGGGCACGCGCTGAGGAAAGATTATCCGCTGCGTGGATACGAGCCGTATAGTTTGAGTTAATTTTTATGAGCCTTGTTAAAGTCTTTTTGTTAATTTCATTAGCCGGTTTTGCTTTCGTGGTTTGCGGACAGAAGCCAATTAAAGGATCAACGACTTTAACCAATCCTATTCTTTGTCAAATAAACGGATTAACTTTTCAGTGCCCTCAAGGTTTTTCTGAGTTTTTTAAGAGCGAGAAAGAAGGCTTATTATTATTTCGTGAAAATAAGAAAAAGAATTCGGATTATTTATAGCGGTTCCGGGTAAAGGCTTTAATGAAAACAGTTTGTTTAGTGATATAAGAAAAAACGTCGTCGCTAAAATGTTCCTTGATCAGCCGGAGGATTACGAGTGGGCAGATTCAGAGGTAATCATTTTTCGGGACGATAAAGAGCCGATGAGTAAAAATCAAATTAGCTCGAAAACCATCAAGGGTTACAACAAAAAGCACCTTTTATTTGCTAATTTCAGGCATATTAATTTTAATGAAAAACATTTTGTCGTCGGTTATTTAATTGAAATGGAAAAAGGGAAGAAGGCGCGAAAACAGTTCAAAAATAATTTTGTCTATAGCGCAGAAACGAATTGTGATGCACAGCTTGAATTAATTTATTCGATAACCGGTGAAAAAATTAAAGAAGGTGAAAAACCTTGCGAAGTAATAATTACCGTTTAGCGCACTAGCTTGAATCAAAGACTGTTAAAAATTTTATGTCAACAGCAGTCGAAAACATTCCCGGCCAGTTTGACGTTCTCGACCAATCTCTCGAATCGGAAATGACGCTTTCGATGGGGCCGCAGCATCCGTCGACGCACGGCGTGTTGCGACTCGATCTGAAGCTCGACGGCGAGCTCGTCATCGATTGCATTCCGGACATCGGCTATCTCCACACGGGGATGGAGAAGCTTTTCGAATACAAGAAATATCAGCAGGGAATCGTCATCACCGATCGGATGGATTACCTGAATCCGCTCGGCAACAATCTCGTTTATGTGATGGCTGCGGAAAAGCTCCTACAGCTCGAGATTCCAGAGCGTGCCCAGGTCGTCCGTGTGTTGATGTGCGAGCTCCAGCGAATCGCGTCGCACATGGTTTGGTTGGGCACGCACGCGCTAGATATCGGCGCGATGTCCGTCTTCTTTTACTGCTTTCGCCAACGTGAAAAGATCCTCAATATGATCGAGTCCGCATCAGGCGGACGGCTGACGCCCAGCTACTTCCGAATCGGCGGTCTGATGATGGACCTGCCTGCGGGTTTTGAGAATCGGTGCAGACAGTTTCTCGGCGACTTCCTTGAGGCGATGGATACGTTTGAGACTTTGGTGACGGGCAATCCGATCTTCCAGAGCCGTACGAAGGACATCGGAATAATCTCGGACGAGGAGGCGATCAATTGGGGCTTGACCGGCCCGTGTCTTCGCGGCAGCGGCGTCGATCTCGATCTGCGTCGCGACAATCCTTACACCGGTTACGAGACGTATGATTTCAATGTCCCCATAGAAACGGATGGCGACGTCTGGGCACGTTTTAGGGTGAGAATGCGTGAGTGCTACGAGTCGCACAAGATCGTTCGCCAGGCGCTCGAGCGGTTGACGCCGGGACCGATTAAGGCCGACGCGCCAAAGGTTGTGCTGCCCGATCGCGACGATATGCGAAAGCATATGGATTCGCTGATCCACCATTTCCTGATCGTCGCCGAGGGCTTTAACGTTCCTGCAGGCGAGGTCTACATGCCGATCGAGGCTTCAAAGGGCGAGCTCGGGGTCTATATGAAATCCAACGGCGGGCCTAAGCCCGAGCGCGTACACTTTCGCGGGCCGTCCTTTGTAAATCTCGCCGCACTACCCGTGATGTGCGAAGGCGAAATGGTCGCAGACGTGGTGGCAATTATCGGAAGTCTGGATATTGTGCTTGGGGAGATTGACCGGTAATGGCGGCAGCGACACCTACAAGCTATACCGACAGAGTGCTCGTCACCGACGAGATCGCGCAGTTTTCGCCGGCGGTCGTCGATGAGATGAAGATGCACGTCGCGAAGTATCCGGCGGATCGGACTCGTTCGGCGTTGATACCTCTGCTGTTCGTCGTGCAGCGTGAGCGCGGCGGATGGCTGGACAATCCGGGCATCAATTTTCTCGCACAGTTTTTGAATCTCGAAGTTACGGACATCTGGGAGACCGCGACGTTCTACTCGATGTTCAATTTGCGGCCTGTCGGCCGGCATCACATCCAGATTTGTAAAACTCTCTCATGTCGCATCATGGGTGAGCCGGACATCTCCGAACACGTTTGCTCGAAGCTCGGCATACATCCCGGCGAGACGACGGATGACGGTAAGTTCACCGTATCGATGGTCGAGTGCCTCGGCAGCTGCGGTACGGCACCAATGATGCAGATCGGATTTGATTATCACGAGGACCTGACCGTGAAAAAGGTGGATGAGATCCTGAGTTCGTTGGCATAGCATGAGAATTCTATTTTTTATGGTTCTTGTCGCATGTCTGCTCGGTGCGAGCTGCAAGCCGGGGGTTGCATATCGCATGCCGACGCTAGGAATGCTGCCAACGATCAACACTAATGACCTTTGTATCGCAAATCCGTTTTCTTACTCCTTCGGCAGCGTTGAGCGCTTTGACCTCGTTGTTTTCAAACCGAACGAAGAACAGCGGAAACGCTTTGAGGATGAAGGTTTGTTGTATGTTATGCGAGCGGTTGGGTTGCCTAACGAAAAGCTCGAGATAAGAGAGAGTGCGCTATATATCAACGATCAATTGATTGCCGAACCCTACGAGAAAATAACGAACGTTGGGGATCCCAAAAGGAACTTCGGCCCCGTGTTGATTCCGGCAGACGAGTATTTTTTTGTAGGTGACAATCGTCCAAATAGCGAAGACAGTCGTTACTGGACGAAGCCGACGATCCATAGGGACCAAATTGTCTCGAAGATCGTCAGTGTCGAGAAAGACTATTATAAGAACTAGAGATGGAAATACGCGCGATCGGCTGCGAGCCATTACAACTAAAGCGAGTGCATATGGAGAATGGGCACACGCTAAAGGTGTATCAGGACACAGGCGGGTACGCGAGCCTAAAGAAAGCCCTTGCGATGGCGCCGGAGGCGATCATTCAAGAGGTGAAGGATTCGGCGCTCCGCGGTCGAGGCGGTGCGGGCTTTCCGACCGGGATGAAATGGTCATTCGTGCCGAAAGATTCACCAAAGGCAAAATATATTGTTTGCAATGCGGACGAATCCGAGCCCGGCTCGTTCAAAGATCGCTACCTGATGGAGCGCGATCCGCATTCGATGATCGAGGGAATGATCATCGCCGCCTACACGCTCCGTTCGAAAACGGGCTACATCTACACTCGCGGCGAATATAGATACCTGATCGACATCATGGATAGGGCGCTCGCGGAGTGTCGCGAGGCCGGTATCCTCGGCACTAATATCTACGGTTCGGGATTCGACTGCGATATTCACACTCACACCGGTGCGGGAGCCTATATTTGCGGAGAAGAGACGGCATTGCTCTCAAGTCTTGAGGGCTATCGCGGACATCCGCGCATGAAACCGCCTTTTCCCGCGGTGGAAGGTCTCTACGCGAGCCCCACAATCGTAAACAACGTTGAGACTTTCACGTCGATCCCGCAGATCATCGAAATGGGCGGCATTGCCTGGCGGAATCTCGGCACGGAGAAGTCGGGCGGTACTAAACTCTGGTCGATCAGCGGCCACGTTAAAAAGCCGGGCGTCTATGAGCTTCCGATGGGCTATGCCGATATGGAAAAGTTCATCATGGAAGACTGCGGCGGGATGCTTCGAAATAATAAGCTGAAGGCCGTAATCCCAGGCGGCTCAAGCGTTTACATAATGAACGCCGGGCAGATCCTTGGCAAAAATGTAACTCTCGATTATGAAGGCCTAGTCGCGGCGGGCTCGATGCTCGGTACGGGTGGCATGATGGTGATGGACGAGACCGTCGATGTGATGGACACAACCAAGAACCTCACCGAGTTTTATAAACACGAGTCATGCGGTTGGTGCACGCCCTGTCGCGAGGGGACGGACTGGCTCGTAAAGATATTTGATCGCATTTCGATAGGCGAGGGCCGACCCGAAGATGCGCAGCTAATGCTCGATATTTGCAACAACATCGAGGGTAAGTCGTTCTGTCCATTGGGTGATGCGGCGGCGTGGCCGATACAGTCGGCGATTAGGCAGTTCCCGGATGATTTTAAGAAATGGCTTTCCGGGAATACGAATGGTGACCGAGTGACATCAAACGTTTGATGAAAAAGACAGCATTAACAAAACTATTTCTTTGCCTTGTCGCTCTAGTGGCGATACCAATGTCAGCGCTCGCCCAGAGTGAGAACCCCGTAATCATCATTCCGGGCCTCGCTGGTTCCGAGCTCGTCAATCAAAAGACGGGCGAAGTCGTCTGGTTTAAGGCCCCTCGGTCTAAAGACGACGACCTTCGGCTGCCTGTGACGGTGAATATTGCCCGGAATCGGGATAATCTCGTGGCAGGCGACGCCCTGCGAAGCCTCAAGGTTGGCATTTTTCCCCGTCTGGACGTTTACGCGGGCCTGATCGATGCGTTTAAGAAAAACAGCGGCTTTCACGAAGAGCTCTGGGATGCGCCGACGGATAAGGCAGCGGAAAAGGCGATCTACGTATACGCGTATGATTGGCGACTGGATAACGTCGAGAACGCCCGATTGCTTGTTCGCAAGGTTGCCGACCTGAAGGCACGCATCAAACGTCCGAATCTAAAGTTCAACATCATCGGCCACTCGATGGGCGGCATTATAGCGAGATACGCGGCCATGTACGGCGATATAGATTTGCCCGTGGGAGCGCGGCGCCCGGTTCCGACATACGCCGGGGCGAAACATTTTGAAAAGATCGTCCTGATGGGGACACCGAATGAAGGCTCGACGCTCGCACTGCGATCGCAGATCCAAGGTTCGGCGATAAATGGACTCAATATTAACCTGCCATGGGTGCAGAATTTGTCGAAGTTTGATGTGTTTACCGTGCCGTCCGGCTACCAGTTGCTGCCAGCACCGGGAACGTTTCAGATGCTCGACGAAAACCTGAAACCGATCTCGGTCGACATCTACGACCCGCGTACGTGGACTAAATATGATTGGAGTCCGGTCTCTGACAAGAATTTTGTAAAGGAGCTCAACGTCTCGCCGCGCGTAGCCAACACTTTTCTTGCGGCCCATCTCGCAAGGGCCCGCAAGCTGCACGAGGCCTTGTCGCCGGTTTATAACGCGAAGGGTCTTGAGTTTTTCCTCGTCGGGTCGGAGTGCAAGGTCGCGCTCGACACGATCGTCGTGATCCAGGAGCCGAAATCCGGGAAATGGAAGACTCTCTTCAAACCCGACGGCTATACAAAGAGTACCGGTGAAAAAGTGTCCGAAAAGGAACTCGAAAAGGTGATGTATACGGCGGGCGACGGAGTGGTGACAAAGCGTTCGTTTGAAACCGCGACGCTCTCGAAACTCGCAAATGTCCCATCGATTCTAAAGCCGATCAGCACTAAGATCGTATGCGAAGAGCATCAGAGGCTCGGGGCCAATCCTGAGATTCAAACATATCTCGTTGGTCTTCTCGGTGGAAAAGCTGCCGCCCCGACACCAGTTTCAGTAAAGGAGAAATAAGCGTTAATGGGAAAAGGTGATAAGCGTTCGCGTCGCGGCAAAATATTTGCCGGTAGTTTTGGAAAAACCCGTCCGAAGGCGTCAAAGTCTGTCGTGATACCTGAGCCTAAGCCTCCCGCGTCCGCCGAAAAGCCCGCGAAGAAGCCAAGGGCTGCAGTAAAGGTTAAGAAAATGGAACCGGATCCGGTCGAGAGGACGGATATGGACGAAGCGGCGGCACCGGTAAAAGCGGAACAGGCAGCCGAAGCGTCGGAGAATGCTCAGACGGCCGAGCAGTGAAGCTGGCGGAGTCTAAAGAACTAGGGCCGCATCGAGAGCTTGCGAGATTTGTCGGAGAGTGGTCGGGCACGGCGAAAACGTGGTTTGAGCCGGACGTGATCGGAGATGAATCTCCGATGACGGGCAGCTTTCGCCCGGTTTTGGATGGACGATTTTTGCTTTACGAGTACCAGGGCGAGCTACAGGGCAAGCCATTTGAGGGTCTGGCGATATTCGGGTTCGATCTCGCTACAGAAAAGTTTCAAAGTGCTTGGGTGGATAGCTTTCATATGTCCACCGCGATAATGTTTTCCGAGGGCGACGCTGGAGACAAATTCTCGGCGGCCGGAACATATTACACGGGAGAGGCCTCGCCGCGCTGGGGATGGCGAACCCAGCTTGAGCAGACCGACGAGAAAACGATTGTAGTCACCGCCTGGAACGTAACGCCGGAGGGCGAAGCAGCGAAGACGGCCGAGACTGTATACAAGCGCAAGAATTAATGGCAGCAGAGCAAATCAAAGTAACAATCAACGAGCAGGATTTCGCTGTCGATGCGGGCGCGCCCCTCATCGATGTGTGCCGAGAAAACGGTTTCGGGATTCCCTCGTTCTGCTATTACAAGGACCTCGAGCTGCAGGCCTCATGCAGGATGTGTCTCGTTCGCATTGATAAGATGCCGAAGCTGCAGACGTCGTGCACGATCAAGTGCACGGACGGCATGGTAGTTTCGACGCAGTCCGAGGAAGTCGAGAAAGCACAGCGCGCGATGGGTGAATTCTTGCTCACGAATCATCCGCTCGATTGCCCTGTGTGCGATCGCGGGGGCGAGTGTGAACTGCAGGAAGTAATTTTCGATTGGGGTGATCTCGAGGAGCGCTTTACCGAAAAGAAAAATGCCGCCCCTGAAAAATATCTCTCGCCAATAGTTGCGAACGATCCGCAGCGATGCATCCTCTGTAAACGCTGCACTCGTGTATGTAATGAGTGGATGGGCGAGGACGCGATCGAGGCCGGCAATCGAGGCGCCAATACCGTGATCGGTACCTACGGCGGCTGGCTGAACTGTTCGCAGTGCGGTAATTGTATCGAGGTTTGCCCGACGGGCACGCTGCTCGACGGAACCTATCGACACGAGACACGCCCTTGGGAACTCGATCAGACTGTTAGCACGGATGTCTACTCGTCCGACGGAATGCAGATCTCGATCGGATCGCGCGGTGGACGGGTTCATCGTATCGTTGCACGCGACCGGTACGTAAACGGTCTCAACGGCGAATTTCTGGATGTGAAGGCACGGTTCGCCCATGAGTTTATTGACCATCCCGATCGAATAAAGACGCCGATGATCCGCTATTCGAAAGGCGGAAAATTGATCCCCGCGACGTGGGATGCGGCGGTAAAATTTGCGGTAGATAAATTTAAGGAAGCAGGGAATGCAATCGGCGTAATCGCGAGCCCGCGGCTCACGAACGAGTCGATCTTCACACTCAAGAAATTTGCGACCGAAACGGTCGGTTCGGAAAGTTTTGCCGTGTCGGACGCCGAGCTCTCGCCGATTTTCGACAACCTGAGTGTGCCGCTCGCGACACATGCGGATATACGGAATGCCGCGACGATTATTTTAATAGGCGGCGAACCTGAAGAAGAGCAGACCTTTACGGCAAAGCAGATCCGCGCGGCGGTTCGAAACGGCGGTGCAAACTTTATCTGCATCAACGAGCGTCCGATTAACCTCGCGATCCAGGCAGCGACGCAGTTCATCCACGTCAACACCGGTTCGATCGATGCCTTTGCCCTCGCGTTTGCGGGTGACGAGGACGATCGCCTGATAGCTGAAAAATGCGGCATCGACGTCGTCGATATCGAGACAGCCGGAAAGACAATCGATGCCTCACCGGGAAACATAGTTTTGATGATCGGAAGCGATCTCTCTGCGGCCGCACAAGGCGCGATTGCGGAGTCGGCAGCAGGAATGGCCGGCGAAGGTCGCGGCGTTCTTCTTCATCCGCTGCCGCTCTATAACAATTCGGTTGGCGCTTTCGATATGACCGAAGGACGCTCGTCGGTGGACGAGGTTACGCGAGATTCAAAGGCGCTCTTGATAGGCGGAAGTTTGCACGACGCATCGGTACTCGCCGGCAAAGATTTTGTCGTCGTGCAGGAAATGTTCTTGACCGAGATATGCGACCATGCCGACGTCATATTCCCGGCTGCGAGCTTTGCCGAGGTTGACGGAACGTTTACTAACAACGCGGGTAATGTGCAGCGTGTCCGCAAGGCGATCGAACCGCTCAATCAGTCAAAGCCTGACTGGATGATCACCGCTTTGATCGCACGCGAAATGGACAGCGAGATTGCCCCCGACTGGTCGCCGTCCGCGATCTTCAGAAGTATCGCGAGCGAGGTTCAAGCCTATGACGGACTTCGATATCCGGCACTAAAGGATGAGTCGCGTCCAGTGCAGGCAAAGTATCGTATCGGCTCCGATGCGACCGGCAATGCCCTCGCAAGTCTCAGAGAGCGTGTGGCGGCGATGCCGTCCGGCGGCTCAAAGATTATGGAGACGCCTCGGATCGGGCACAAACTGCATCGCTTGACGACGATGACAAGCAAGACCGCACAGTTTCATCTGCTGGCTCACGGCAATCCGAAGCCGGAGAATCTCCTCGTCTCGCCGCTTAATCAGTTTGAGTTGGATGGTTCGCCGCGAGAGGCGTTGGCCGATGCAGCGGCGGTCGGGATCGGCGACAGGACGAACCCAGGCGGTCGATAATTTTCTTCTCTATGGAAGGTGTCATTAAAACTGCATTTCCTTTCATCGTGCTGAGCGTCGGCATCCTGCTCGCATTCCAAGGCGTGCTAATGATGGTCGCCTATACGGTGCTCGCTGAGCGAAAGGTGCTCGGCTGGATTCAGGGCCGCATCGGGCCGAATCGCGTGGGGCCGTGGGGCGTTTTGCAGCCGTTCGCGGACCTTCTGAAATTCATTTTTAAGGAAGATCTCGTCCCCGACAAATCCACAAAGTTTATCTACTTTCTCGCACCGATGGTCGCGCTGATCGCGGCCCTGATGCCGATTGTTGTGTATCCCTTTGGACCTGCGATCACAAGCGTTGATTGGACTTTTCTCCCATTCGGCCTAGGTGAAGGCATAAAGGAGCTGCCCATGACGATCGCTCGGATCGACGTCGGCGTTCTCTTTGTTTTGGGGATAACGTCGGTCGGCGTGTACGGCATTGCCCTCGCAGGATGGTCGTCGAACAATAAGTACAGCCTTATGGGCGGGCTGCGCTCGTCCGCGCAGATGATCTCATACGAACTCGCGATGGGGGCGAGTGTGATCGGAGTCGTAATGCTCGCGGGCACACTCGACCTCAATGGCATCATCTATGCGCAGCAGCAGTCGCCGTTTCGCTGGTACATTATTCCGCAATTCGTCGGCTTTATTGTTTTCCTTATTGCGGCATTTGCCGAGACGAATCGCGTACCGTTCGATTTGCCGGAGGCCGAAACCGAGCTCGTTGCGGGCTTCCATACTGAATATTCGGCGCTCAAATTTGCACTCTTCTTTATGGCCGAGTACGTGAATATGTTCACGGTTTCGGTGATGTGTACGGTGCTGTTTTTAGGCGGTTGGTATGTGCCTGGCCTGAGTCACCTGTTCGAAGTTGGCTCGATTCCTTATGCACTCGTAAGCCACGTGGCTTTCATCGGCAAAATTTGTGCATTCCTGTTCTTTTATATTTGGGTGCGCGGAACGCTGCCGCGATTCCGGTTTGATCAGTTGATGAATTTCGGCTGGAAGTTTTTGCTGCCCGTCGCGATCGCAAATGTGATCGTAACGATAGTGGTTGTGTATTTTCTGAATAGTTGAAAGTAGTCCAATCAGTTCCGAGCTGAATGCTGACAGCTGAGAGTTCTATGGTCGGAAATGCTCTATTTTTTGTATTCGCGGGACTCGCGATCGCGTGCGCGATCTCTATGGTCTATCACCGCAATCCGCTCTACAGTGCGGTGTCGCTGGTCGGAGTTTTCATTGCCCTGTCGTGCATTTACGTGACGCTCGCCGCTCCGTTTATTGCGGCGGTTCAGATCCTGATCTACGCGGGCGCGATCATGGTGCTCGTCGTCTTTGTGATCATGCTCCTGAATCTCGATGAAGACAAACCGCTCACGCGTCTGCGATATCTCTATGCTATCGGAGCGGGTCTCGGTGTGATTTTACTCGCACAGACGTTTTTCATCTTTTACGCGGTGATGCGTGCCCCGAATATTCCGGTCGCCGAGGATCAGACCGCGGGCCGTACGATCGACATCGGAAGAGCGATGTATTCCGAATATCTTCTACCGGTCGAAATTGTAGGCGTGTTGCTGATGATGGCTGTGATCGGAGGCGTTATCTTGTCGCGAAAACTTACGCAGCCTCAGCTCGAGCTTGTTGTCGATAACGAGATGGAGCGACGAGGGGAAGACCACTGATATGGAACCGAGCCTAGCAACATATCTCGCGTTATCGGGCGTCCTGTTTACGATTGGGTGCGTCGGCGTGATTTTTAAGCGAAACGCGATCGGCATGTTCATGTGCATCGAGCTCATGCTCAACGCCGTGAATTTGACCTTCGTTGCTTTCTCGCGATATTACTCGGACACGACAGGCCAGCTTTTTGTTTTTATGGTGATGAGCGTCGCCGCGGCTGAGGCTGCGGTGGGCCTCGGTATCATTATCGCGTTCTTCCGCAACAGCCGCTCCGTCGACGTGGACGACGCGAGCATGTTGAGGAATTAAGGAGTTTTATGTTCAGAGTTATTTATTTGATCGTTTTTTGTCTTTTCGTTTTGGCGCAGGCCGCTTGCGCTCAATCCCAGCCGCCGAATGCGACTTCAACGAGGCCTACAGCCGAAGAAAAACAAAAATCAGATTATCCAAGTTTGAAAACTCAGGCCGAGGAAGTCGGCAAAGTCACCATTGACGGCAATTTCGAAAAACTGGTGGATTTGACCTATCCGGTGATTGTCCAAAAACTCGGTGGAAAAGAAAAAATGGTGGCCTTCTTATCGAAGGATTCTCAGCAAATGAAAGCGGACGGGATTTCACTCCTTGCTATGGAAGTTGGACAGCCATTGCAAATTGAAAAGGTTGATAAGCAAGTGTTTGCGCTATTGCCAATCAAGATGACGATGAAAGCTCCGGACGGAAAATTCTTGGGCGAGAGTGCCTTAGTCGGAATATCGGACGATGACGGCAAGAGCTGGAAGTTTATTAGCGGTATCAATCAAACACGATTTAATAGTGTATTTCCGAAAGCCGGAGAAAAAATCAAGATGCCACAAGAAAAACCGGCGACAAAGATTGACTATTCGAAATGATCGAAAACAACCTCCTCAGCATCATTATCTTCGCCCCGCTTGCCGGTGCGGTTATTAATTGGCTGATAGGCGGACGGCTCAAGAACGAGGCGTTCAGCGGCGTGGTCGCGTGCGGCGCGATCGCGGTTTCGACTGCCGTCGCGTTCATGATTGCGTTCGGTGATCACGGGGCTTTGCATGCTGAGAAGCCGATTCTCGATCATCTCTGGACGTGGATCCAAGTCGGTTCGTTCCGAGCGGATTTTGGCCTTGGCATGGACCGGCTTTCTGGGATTTACGCCTGCTTTATTACCTTTGTCGGGCTTTTGATTCACATCTTCGCGACGGGCTACATGAAGGGCGATCCGGGATTTTATCGCTTTTTTGCCTATCTCAATCTGTTTATGTTCGCGATGCTCACTCTCGTGCTCGCGGACAACTATCTGTTGATGTTTGTCGGCTGGGAAGGCGTCGGGCTGTGCTCGTATCTGCTCATCGGCTACTACATAAAGAGGGACGAGGCGAGAAGGGCTGCGAAGAAAGCCTTTGTGATGAACCGCATCGGCGATTGGGGCGTGCTGATCGGTATGTTCCTGATCTTTACGCTGACGGGTACGCTTTCATTCTTTGATAAGGCGGTCGATGGCGTCGAGGTACAGAGCGTTTTCTCGGTTGTGCTCGCGACGATGTCGCAGGAGCCTTTCACCTGGGGAGCGATCTTCGCGGGCGGACTCACTTCGGTGGGCGTGCTCTTATTTATTGGAGCAACCGGTAAGTCCGCACAGATTCCGCTCTTGACCTGGCTGCCCGACGCGATGGCCGGCCCGACTCCCGTGTCGGCTCTCATCCACGCGGCGACCATGGTTACCGCAGGCGTTTATCTTGTAGTCCGCTCAAACGCTATTTATCAGTTATCGCCGACCGCGATGTGGATCATTGCAGTGATCGGCGCGGCAACGGCGATCTTTGCCGCCTCGATCGCGATCGCTCAGAACGATATCAAAAAGGTCCTCGCATACTCGACGGTATCGCAGCTCGGCTTTATGTTTCTCGCCGCAGGCGTCGGGGCTTTTGTCGTTGCGATCTTCCACGTGATGACGCACGCATTCTTTAAGGCGCTGCTCTTCCTCGGCTCGGGCTCCGTCATTCACGGAATGCACCACGAGCAGGATATGCGGCGAATGGGCGGACTGAAAAAATTTATGCCCGTGACCTTCGTCACTATGGCGATGGGCTGGCTCGCGATCTCGGGGATTCCGATATGGGCGGGCTTTTTCTCAAAAGACGAGATTTTATACAAGACTTTTGCGACCGATAAATATTTTCCCGCCGGTGCTTTTCCGGGCGAAGAAATTCTCTACGCAGTCGCTTTGATCACGGCAGTCCTGACCGCGATTTACATGACGCGGATGATGGTGATGACGTTCTGGGGCGAGCCGCGTTTTGATGCCGTGCTGCCTGAGGACGCCCACCATCATCACTCAAGTGGCTCGGAGACTGCGGATGTTGAGCACGAACCGGAGCATGGCAGTGCGGACGACGATCACGACGACGAACACCACGCTCTGCCGCCTAATTTTAGGCCGCACGAGTCGCCTTGGGTGATGACCGTTCCGCTCGTCATCTTAGCTTTTCTCTCGACCGTTGGCGGACTAATCGGTGTGCCATACGCGATGAGCTCGCTCGTCGGTGTGAAGGACGCAAACGTGTTTGAGCACACGCTCGAGCCTGTCGTGGCCGTGACCACGATGCCAACCGCCGTCACCGCACGTGAAGCCGCAAAATCACACGCTCCGGAAGTAATTCAAAAGGAACGCCTGCTCGCGGGCCTGTCCGTCCTGCTTGCCGTCTTGGGTATCGCGGTCGGATGGTTTGCGTTTCGCAAGACGCCGCTGCGGCAGATGCCGAGGATCCTCGAGAACAAATGGAAGCTCGACGAGTTTTATAACGGATACATCGTCGACCCGATCACACGCGTGTCCCGCGAGCGCCTCTGGAAAGGGCTCGACCTCGGTTTTATCGACGGCATCGTAAACGGCATCGGCTCGGTCGTCATGGAATTCGGAAATCTCGTGCGCGGCCTGCAAGTAGGCTTCGTGCGATCCTACGCGGCAATCATAGTTATCGGAGCACTCGCGGTGGTAGGTTATTTTGTTTATTACGGGTTTAAGCTCGTCGCATAGCAGTGGGGCGCGTAGTCGCCGTAAGCTGGCCGCCCCAGCATAAAGATGGATTTTTTATCTGCAAATCTTTTGACGATCCTGATTCTCGTGCCTCTCATCGGTGCGATGCTGACCTTAGCGCATCACGCGTTTTGGAAGCGCGAAGCGCATTTGAAATGGGTGACACTCGCGATCACGCTTTTCAATTTTCTCATTTCGGTAATTCTCGTTTTTGAAAGGGGCGTCGAGAGTGCTGAGGGCTACCTGTTCGAGTTCAACGTCCCGTGGATCTCGGCCATCAACTCTAATTATCACATCGGCGTTGATGGGCTTAGCCTGTGGCTCGTGCTGCTGACCACGTTCATAATGCCGATCGCGGTTGTTTCGACGTGGCACGCGGTAGAAAAAAAGCCGGCGGCGTTTTACGCCTTCTTGTTGCTGCTGGAGTCGGCGATGATCGGCGTTTTTGTTTCGCTCGATCTTCTCGTTTTCTATCTCTTCTTTGAGGCATCCCTAATTCCGATGTTCTTTCTAATCGGCATCTGGGGTGGCCAGAATCGAATCTACGCCGCCGTAAAGTTCTTTATTTTCACCGCCTTGGGTAGCCTGTTAATGCTCGTCGCGATCATCTCGATGTATTACATCTTTGCTGATCAAACCGGGCTTGGGGGAACGTTTGACCTGATCGCGATACAGCGGGCACTCGCCGGCGGGCAGATGTCTTTCAGTGGAGAATGGGCGTCGGCGGGAACGCTGTTATTCATGGCGTTCGCTCTTGCTTTCGCCATCAAGGTGCCGCTATTTCCGTTTCACACGTGGCTGCCCGACGCGCATACCGAGGCTCCGACCGCTGGCTCCGTCATTCTTGCCGCCGTACTACTGAAGATGGGAACGTACGGCCTGATGCGATTTAATTTCGCATTGTTCCCCGAGCAGTCGCGCGAATGGGCATGGTTATTCATAATCCTTGCGATCGTGGGCATTATCTATGGCGCGCTGGTCGCGATGGTTCAGCCCGATGTAAAACGTCTAGTTGCGTATTCATCAGTTGCGCACATGGGCTTTGTCATCCTCGGAATGTTCTCATTTACCGAAACGGGAATGCAGGGCGCCGTCTACCAGATGCTCAATCACGGAGTCTCGACCGGAGCATTATTTCTGCTCGTAGGCTTCATCTACGAGCGACGTCACACGCGGGAGATCACTCAGTTTGGCGGCCTTGCGAATGTAATGCCGATTTACGCGACCCTGTTTGTGATAACCGTAATGTCGTCGGTTGGCCTGCCGCTGTTGAACGGATTCGTTGGTGAATTCCTGATTATGATTGGGATGTTCAACTCGACTGTCCTTTCGATCACATCGAGCGTCAATTGGAATTACGTGGCGACGATGCTCGCCGGAACTGGCGTGATATTCGCCGCCGTGTATTTGCTCTGGATGGTGCAGCGCGTTTTCTTTGGCAAGGTCACGAATGAAAAAAATCGCGGGCTGCTTGATCTGACACCCCGAGAGATAGGCCTTATGATTCCGCTGCTGATTCTAATGATCGCTATGGGCGTCTATCCGCGCCCGTTTCTTGATCGAACGCAGGCGGCCGTTCGAGCTATTGAGCAGCGCGTAATGCACGGCGCCGGCGGCACAGTCGCTGAAAAGTAAGCAGATGAACCTTTTTCTGACAGAACTAGCTCCACCCGACGTCAATCTGAGCGTTATATTGCCCGAGATGGTCGTCGCACTTGCGGGCGTCGTCGTGATGCTCTACGACAGCTTTTTTCCGAAGCAGCGAACGGTTTCTGGTGCGATCGCAATGGCCGGCCTCGTCATTTCTGGCGTTCTGCTGGGAATGCTCTGGAATGGGGATGCACCCGGCTCGAGCTGGGGCGGGATGGTCGCGCATGACAATTTGCGGCTTAGTTTCTCTTTCGTATTTTTATTCGTTTCTGCGATGACCGTGCTCATGTCTACTATCTGGGTCGAGCGCGAAGACGTGCCTGCGGGCGAGTACCACGCACTGCTTTTATTTGCGACCTTCGGGATGATGATCATGTCCGCGGGCAACGATCTCGTCGTCATCTTCCTTGGGCTCGAAACGCTATCTATCGCCACCTACGTGATGGCAGGCCTGCGTAAGACCGACCTGCGATCAAATGAGTCCGCGATGAAGTATTTCATCCTCGGCTCGTTCGCTTCTGCCTTTCTCCTCTACGGAATGGCACTCACGTACGGTGCGACGGGCGAGACAAATATTACGCGAATCGCCGCCAGCATGTCCGATCCTAACTTTCCGGCACTGCTGCTCGTCGGTGCGGCGATGATGATCATCGGATTCGGATTTAAGGTGGCCATGGCACCCTTTCACGTATGGACGCCTGACGTTTACGAGGGCGCACCTACGCCGATCACGGGCTTTATGGCCGCCGGGCCAAAGGCCGCCGCATTCGCTTCGTTTGTTCGGGTTTTCGTTTTTGGATTTCCGCTTATCGCCGGTGTGCCCGCGGCCGCCTATGTACACCAATCGTGGATAACTACTCTCGCGGTGCTTGCGATGCTGACGATGGTCGTTGGCAACGTCGCCGCAATAATGCAGTCAAGCGTCAAGCGAATGCTCGCCTATTCGTCAATCGCCCATGCGGGGTACGCCATCGTGGGATTTGTCGGTGCCGGCATGGCGACGAATGCCGCGAGCCGTGATGCGGCAGTCGCATCGGTAGCGTTCTATATGCTGACCTACGCGGTGACGAATCTCGGCGCCTTCGCCATAGTAACGCTGCTCGCCGAGAAGAACGACCGACGTACAGAATTCGAAGATTACAATGGCATCGGCTTCAAGGCTCCGTTTCTCGCATTTTCGCTTTCGCTGTTTATGCTCTCGCTGTTGGGCTTGCCCTTGACGGCGGGCTTTATCGGCAAGGTTCTGGTCTTCCGACCAGCACTCGAGGCGGGCAATGCGCTGCTCACCATACTCGTGGTCGTTGCGGTCATCAATACAGCGATCTCGGCCTACTATTATCTTAGGCTGATAGTCGTAATGTTCTTCAAAGATCGGGCATCCGACTGGATCGCTCCGAAAATACCCGCCGCGGTGACTACCGCCGTGATTACGGCCATCATCGGCGTATTTTACTTCGGCATATTCGGAGGTGCGGTCATCGAGCAGTTTTCGAAGTCGCCGACCGCAGTGATTCGCGCCGAGAAGTAAGTCGGCGTGACCATACTCGACGACATCAAAGCCCGTTTGGCCGAAGATTGGCTCCCGTCAATTTACGCTAAACGTGTACGCACGCAGCGAACACGAAGCATCTCGCTAGAGATTGCCGAGCGCGAAAACCCTTCAGAGATCCTCTACACACTGCTCGGCATCGAGCTGAAGGTCGGGAAGCGACGCATCTCGTGTCCCGATCTCGCCACTGCGAGGTACCTGAGGGTGTTCGCGCGTCTCGGCTGTCGCGATTTTGCGATCCCGTACAACATTACTAAAATTTCTGTAATCGCAGACGAGCTCGAGACGGCCTGGCAGCGGATGGCCCTTCTCATCGAGGACAAACGCTCAAGGTCCACCGTCATCAAATCTATTCGTCTCGAGATGGCCCGGATCGGTGCCGGCGATGCAATGCCGGAATTTAATACAGTGGCGAGCACGCGTGATTTGACGCCGAACGAATGATGGTATAATTGACGGGTTGTGCCTCGAGACGAGCACCGTAACGTGAACGTAACGCAAGCTATGTTTGATGCTGTCGCAAAGGCAACGGAACCGGAAGCCCTGCCATTTCCCTACAACAAGAGCACTTTCTGCAATTACGAGCCTATTGAGAAGCGGATCGATCACGCCAAGGTATTGATCGTGAACGACTTGCTGCGCTATGAGTCGGACTGCTCAGAGCTCGCATTTTCCGATTGGAACGGCTTGTTGAAATCTAAGCTCGAGTTCGAGCGAAAGGTTTCGTCGATGGCCTGCAATAACATCGCCCAGAATGTGATTCGTCTGGTTGGACGGCCCAAGATGATGACGGTGCACTTGTCCGAGGTTGCAAATGCCGCAGAGCAGTTCCGCCCGGACGCGATTGTGCTAAGCGGCACGTTCGCCGACTTCGACTATTACAATCCTAAGCACATCCACGCCTTTGGCGATTTCATACGCGAGACGAAAATTCCGGTGCTTGCGATCTGCGGAGCGCACCAGTTGGTCGCACTATCTTTCGGAGCCCGGCTAAAGACGCTGGACGATCTTGAGCTATCGGCAAAGCGAATAAATCGTATCGTTGAATACCAGTACCGTTTCATAAAAATCACGGACAAAGGCGACCCGATCTTTGAGGGAATCGACGACAACAAATCGGGCGTATGGCAGGATTACACGAAAGAAGATAACATCCTGCGCGTCTGGCAGAATCACGGTGTCCAGGTCGATGGCCTGCCCGCGGGCTTCAAACTGTTGGCCACCTCATACCTCTGTAAAAATCAAATGATGGTCAAACAGGCGGACGGCCAATTGATCTACTGCGTGCAGTTCCACCTCGAAAAATCCTTCGAAGACTGGTCAAAAAACCCGACCCGATGGGAGCACCCCAACGAAAGCCGCGATGGGCGGATTTTGTTTGAAAACTTCTTGAAATTAGCGACCGGGTTCAACGCCCGCTAAAGACCCCGAGGATCAACAAATAGTTCCAAAACTACGGCTGAGTGAACGCTGCCGGAATCGGCTTATCGCCGTTAATACCCCAAGAATACGCTGTTACGCTGCCGCTCGTAGAATCACGGATATACCAAACGCCCTGTCTATACAGCGCATGATCGGTGCGGCCATCTCCGTTGCAGTCCGCCGCTACCGGGATATCGCCGGCCGCGCCCAGGCGGACTGCCCCGTAGTTGGTCGAGGGGTCGAGTGATGTGTACCACGTGCCGGTTGACGGGCGGAAAAGAGCGATGTTGTCGCGGGCGTCACCGTCGTAGTCCCCAACAGCGGGAATATCACCTCCGACGCCGAATTGGCGAAAGACGGCGGAGCCGCTCGAGCTTTCGAGAATCGCCCACGTGCTTTGAGCACCATCGGGAACTCCGGCCCGGTAGATGGCGATGTCGGAGCGTCCATCACCGTCGTAATCGCCCACGGCCGGCCGGTCCGTCGAGAGGCCAAAGGCGGTCGCGATGTGATTACCGTCAATGCTGCGCAATATGTGCCATACACCGGACGATGGCCGATAGACCGCAACGTCTGCACGCCCGTCGCCGTCAAAATCGCCCGGGGCCGGGATGTCGGCTGCGAGCCCGAAGGTGACGTACCGGACCAAGTTTGTCTGGCTCAAAAAGATATACCACACGCCGTCTCGATAGACGGCAAGGTCGGTCTTTCGGTCGCCGTCGTAATCAGCCGGAACTATGCGGTCGAGTTCAAGTCCGAATTGTTGTGCCGCAGCGGGCGCACCGCTTGGAGCGATCCACCACACTCCGTCGGTTGGGCGAAAGATTGAAAGGTCGGCCCGTGCGTCCCCGTCAAAATCGAACTTAACGCCGGACGAGCCTGCCTGACTGACAATAATCGTTAGCGGCCCGGCGGTGATCGTGCCCGAACGTGCGGACATCGAGGGATTTGGGTCGACCGTGAAGGTCAACGCTCCGCTGCCCGTTTGCGTCGTGGACGTGATATGTATCCATGGAGCGACGGTCGAAGCGAGCCAGCTGCAACCACCACCAGCCGTGACGGCCACGCTGCGGCTGCCACCCGCCGCGCCGATGCTGACCGAGGTCTGCGATGCTGATTGCGGGCAGCCCGACGCCTGCTGGATCTGAAAGATCCTAGTATTGACACCATTTGAAACGGTGATGGTCCCCGTTCGCGACGGCCCCGTATTTTGAGCGATGGCGTAGTTCAAGACTCCGTTTCCGCCACCGGTTGCAGGAGAGGTGATGGAAATAAACGGGTCGGAGGCGACTGCGGCCCATGAACAACCCGTCGGCATTGCGATCGCGAAACTGCCCGTGCCGCCCGAAACGGGAAATCCCTGAATCGTCGGCGAAATATTGAACAGGCAGGCGCTTGTCGACGTCTGAAGCGCGATCGGCATTCCACGGGCATCGCTGTTGCCCATAACTCCGCCGGGAATGGGCGGCCAGGTGTACGGCCTCCATCCTGCAATGACGGGACTTCACTCTCTTTGGAATGAGGGCAAGATGGCGGTCGTATGTAATGTCGGTTCGCTGGTCCAGCCAATGACCCGAGCGACATATCAGTCGGGAGCACCGCGCCCGTATCAACTTTTCTCGCACTCGGATCAGCAGGAACAGTTCAGAACGGCGATCTCGAGCTATCGGTCATCGACCGGCTGGGGCGGCCGTACGGCCGACCGGACGATTCCGCTAAACACCGGCGGCGCTATTCCGATGATCACCTCGATCGCGGGAGCCAATGTATTCAACATCGGTGCGAATACCGCTCCGTTGATCGTTGCCGCGGCACCGACCCCCGCTCAATCAGGTACTGACGCTCACCGGTTACGGAACGACGGCGGAAGAGATGACGCGTCGTGCCGCGTTCGACTCAATTCGCACGCGCGATCTCAACTACACGATGATCCAGGCGACGAGCGTGCTCACCCAACAGGCGGTTAACGTTAGTCAACAGTTGAGTCAGAACCCAGTGTTGACCGTCACGTTCCCAAATACGGTACTTGGTAATCAGCTGGCCCAGGTGGCGAAGCTGATGAAGTTTCGAACGCAGCTGGGCATGCGGCGGCAGATATTTTTTGTTCAGATCACTGGTTTTGACACGCACACAGCCATCTTGACCGGTCAGCAATCTCTCTGGACTCAGATCTCTCAAGCCATCAGGGCATTCTACGACGAGACCATAGCGCAGGGAATCGGAGATGATGTCACGACGTTTACGATGAGCGACTTTAACCGTACGCTTAATGCGAACGGAGCGAGCAGCGGAACCGGCACCGACCATGCCTGGGGCGGCCATCACCTTGTCGTCGGCGGGGGCGTTTTGGGCGGCGATTTTTACGGGCGTCCGACCTCAAACGGCACAATCTTCCCGACCCTTATTAACAATGGGCCGGATGACGCTGACACACGCGGTCGCTTTGTCCCTACCGTCTCTGTTGAGCAATACGCCGCAACGCTGTCGCGTTGGTATGGGCTCGCTCAGAATGACGTTCCGCTTGTGTTTCCTAATATCAACAATTTTCCAACGTCGAATCTGGGCTTTATGGTTTGATCGGTGCAGGATTCCAGATCCGGAAAAGGCGCCGGGCCCTCACAGAGAGTTGTTTAGCGCGCCCTCGGCCATAACGGGAGGCCCTCGATACAAAACAAAAGCCTTCCGAGTCATCGGAGGCCTTTGCGAGAAACCACGGTCCGAACCCGTTCTCCTACTTCTCGGCCACGCCTTTCACGAAATTACCAAGGCCGTTGAGGCCGTTCGAGACACTCTGGCTGTTGTACATGACGTCACTGCCACCGCCTCCGGAGATCGCATATTTCGGCGCATAAAAACATCTATTCGTGAGCGCGGTGGTTTGCGGGGAGGAAATTGGCCCGCTGCACTCGAGGCTCTTCTCTATTGGAGAGTTGAGAGCTGTCAATATCCTTCGACCTAGGGACATGTAGGGAGCTATCACCATGTTACCCTCCAAAACCGCGCTACCGCCGCCATTTCGATCCATGCCTCCCTGACCGATAATCAGGACAAGTCCTTTAAAAGAATAGCCGCCATTATTTGTAATTTTGCCGTTGACGATAAGAATTCCTCCACCATTCTGATTCGGTGCAATGTCCAAATTACCATCAATGAACGTTATTCCTGTGCCGGTTGCATAGTCGCCAACCGGAACACCGCTCTGGTCTCCCAGCCAATACGAACCGGAGGAAAAGGCTTCCTCCCTGAGTGCAAGAATCTTATCATGCAGATTTGCAGGGGTTTGCAGCCAGGACGGCAACTCATCGAGAATGTTCTCGGGGGCCCCGTAAACTGCTCCGTTGAAACCGGAGCCGGTCGCAGCCTTGATCAGGTTTGTGTTCGTGTCGTTCGTCGCCCCGATGGGCGGGAGAAAGTACCGGAGCTGGCGATCCTTGCCCGTGTAGAAGACAGGCCTAGAATTGCCGGGCGAGAACGAGAAGCGCGTAGATGTAGCTGTGGCACCGATGTCTACACAGCTCTCCGTCGGGGTGCAGTTAGGGCCAATCATGGTAAGTGGCGACGGAGCACCCAAACCATCAAAATAGTTCTTCTGAATTATCGACTCAAGCTCCTTCCTCGCCCCCTTAGGGCCATATCCCGTCGATTTGATCAGCAATCGTGTGGGATGTGGTTGACTAATTTTCAATCGAAGATTTAAGGGTTGGTTGACAGCTGCGGATAATTCCCGCCAGCCCGCCAAAAAGATCCCATCCGGTCCGCTCCCGGTGTCGGACGAACTGTCCTTTCTTTCTTCGACTGCACAGACCGCCGGGCTTCCGGAGGGCAGTGGAGAAGGATCGACGAGTTCTAGTCGGCTGCCGAACGCGGCATAAAACTGTGAATCAAATAGATACGAAATACCAGCCATCGTACAACTTCCGGTCGGGTCCGTTTCAAGAGACGTGTTAGCAGGAAGAATGTATCCGCGAAAGACGACGGTCGTAGCTTGCGCGCCGGTTTTTGTGAGAACTATCTTGAACCTCCAAAGGGCGCTCCCGGCCGGGATGGTCCCGCCCGCTCCCGATGTCGATACCGTGAACGATCCCAGGCTTCCGATATTGGAGCCAGAAACAACGTCGACGTCCTGTGTCGTCGGCGGCGCATAGGTGATAGTGGTCGAATCGGTAACAGGATCAGCACCGACGAATTGCTTCGAAGCCTGAAATCCTGATGTCGAAACGTCTAGGTCACCCGCAACTGTGTAGCGTACCCTCCCGTCGGTAAAGTCCGGATCAGAGACCTTTACGCTGTAGGCAAATCCATTTAGCGGGGAATAAGTATTGGGGTCACCCAAAACGATGCGGTCCTTGCTCGCCGCTCCTGCACCGCCGTTCGGCCCCCAATTATATGGAAGCCATCTCGAAAGACGCATATCATTTGGCGCATTATCGAGAGGGTCGGCACAAGTAAAGGTCGAACCGGACTTTGTGCAATTATTCGAAGTTTCACGAGTAACCGCTCTCAAATAGGTGATCTGGTTCGCCTCGTCAGCGGCGGGGTTGGGAGGATACGGCGATTTCGAAGGATCAATAAGCGGATTCGGCCGCGGGTTATGGCGAAGAGCGTCAACGATCGATTGAACACCGCTTTCCGCCGCATAATACGCCTGCTCCTCCGATGTCGCGTCAGTCACGTTCGCGGTGTTCATCGACGATTCCAGGATGACAGGAATCACCGCGGCCAGCAAAAGCGCTGAAATCATCAGAACGGTGACCAAAGCGGCCCCGCGCTCGCCTCTGCGATCTTCTAATATTGGTGCTGCCTTTGTCGTCTTATCCAAGTCCGTGTCTTGTCGTATAAACATCGTTTTCAATAGTTCCTGAGCATGTACCGGGAATTGCGCAGCGCGACCTCGGAAGTGAGCCTGACGCGATCGTTTTGAACCTGGTTAATAAGATTCTCCATGTTGACCGTCAAAGTTATGCGAACGCGGCCTGTGTTTGCCGTCGGGGTGTCACTGCCCCCGATCGGGTTAGGTAGCGGACTGGCTCCGGTATAATCGAAATATCGGAACTGAACGCTGCTGATCCGGTTGATAATGATAGAGGTTTGCGGCGACGTCGTGCCGTCCGGATTAACGATACCGTTCGCATCATGACGTAGGATCGACTGGGCCCCGGGCTCGAAAAAGTAGGTCACATTCTCGCCCGGCTGGAGGAGGTCGGAGTTGGTATTCACATGATTGGAAACAAAATGCACCAAGTCCCGATTCGAATCGTTCATGAGCCCGTTCGTGATAACTCCGTAACCTGAATTCGCAACCTCCCGGGACATCACATTGAGAGCGGCCTGGGCGGCAGTTAAGGCGTCTGTTCGGGCACTCTCTCGCGTCTTGGTACTGAGCGAACGAGCGTACAATGTCATGACGAGCCCCATTATCGCAAGCATTATAAACATCGTGACGATCAGCTCGACGATCGAAAATCCAGATTCAGTCTTGGCTTTATTCACCGACATATTTTTAGTTGGCACGAACGCGTCTGAAAACCATCCGGACCTGATTCGCCGTCACCCAAGTACCGTCCACATTTACCGGCGTAACTGTTATTGCTATCTCCTTCATCAGCGCGACCCCTGGCGGCGGTGACGGTAGCGGGGAAGGCGCCGGCCACGGATAGTTTTGCTGACCGCTCGTATACGGATCATCGTCGATCCTCGTCTCGACCTGATAAAGCGTCCCGTCGATACCGCATCGATATTCAATCTCCTTGTCGCCGCCGGTGATATCCCGGCTTCCGTCATCGGCTACAGGACATACCGGCTCCGTATGCTGGTGTATGGTCGTGTAGCTCATGATCGATGGCGTAAATTTCGCACTGCGGAGCAATTCGATCTCCCGCTGAAGCACGGCAAGGGCCTGCGAACGCTGGCTATTTCCCCGGTTGAATTTAGTCGCATATGTGACGGCAGAAAACACGCCCATCACCACGATGAACAGGATCACGAGAGCGATCGTCGCTTCGATAAGCGTAAATCCGCCTTCGCGGTTTTTTTTCGGTGTTGAAATCCCGTAAATCGTCAATGATGTATCCATACACTTAGACTGGTCACCGTAGGGAACGCAACGGCTTAATAACGAATACAGCTGGTCGAGGCATTGGTAGATGTAAGCACGTAACAATTCATCATCGGCATCGTTTGATTTGTATTTGCGGGGCTTGGAAGGGTTTCCGGATCCTGTCCGGGACGAAGTTCGGCAACGGTCCCCGACGGTGACACTGAGATACGCGTGATATCAGGCGAGCCGCTGGAGCAATCGCTGCAGATGGTAAACAGAGGTGTAACGACATTTCCCGCGCCGTCGACGGAACCCACAAGGCCTCGGCGGTTAAAGGAGAGAGTCACCGGATAGCTCAAAGTGTCGGAAACCCGAATAGTCGCTTCTGCGCGGTCGCCGAAATTTATCGTTCTCGTTTCGGCGGGCAACAGGGTTCCATCGCCGTCGAAGTCGAGCGTAACCGTAAAAGACGACGGCCCGGTAAGTACGACCTTCGCGGCGTTGGCGTTCTCGGCTCGCCTTTTAACGGAGTCGAATCGAGCCCGCTCGAGGTAGTTCTTGAATTCTCTTGCAATTCTTTGCCGTTGGAAGTCAACGCGACTGCTTCCAAACTGCATTAGGGCCAGGGTAGTGAGCATTCCCACTAGCACAATCACTATCAGTAATTCGGGAAGCGAAAAGCCGTTTTGATTCCGAAACGCTCGGGGGTTCATTGCAGATCTCCAAAAGACGGGTAGAACGTGAAGGGTGAAAAGCCGGATGGATGGCTTTCTTTACGATACTGACATAAATCACAAAAATAAGTCAAGCATTGTTATGCAATGTTGAACCACATTAGATAAAACGCAGACTGCCGAAGTTTCTCCAGCAATCCGCCATCGAAGCTCTTGTACCGGGTCTAGTCTAGGTGAAGCATTCAGTGGCAACGTTTTCCATTGTATTTACTATCAGCATGTCGACGACGGCGTTGAAATCGCCGCCTGAGGCTTCGTACACCTTTAGCTGTTCGTCTGCGGATGTGCCGCGATCGAGGATGGTATAGACATGCTCGATTTCTTTTCTTGATCCGAGCGGATCAACGACGTCGTCAACAAAATCAAGCAGTTCACGAATCAGGTCTTTCGCGGGAACCTCCTTTTGTTTACCGAGATCGAGCATCATACCGTCGAGGCCGTAGCGGATCGCACGCCATTTGTTCTCCAGGATCAGGCGGCGATGATAGATGCGGAATCCGATGTTGCCTTCGTTCAGGACCATCAGTTTCGCGACGATTGCCTGGAAAAGTGCGGCGATTGCGATCGTGTCATCAACGCGTGTCGGGATGTCGCAGATTCGGAATTCGAGCGTCGGGAACAAGTGGTGCGGGCGTACGTCCCACCAGATCTTCGAGCCGTTCTGCATACAATTCATCTTTACGAGCAGATCAACGTATGCCTGAAATTGCTGATACGACTCGAAAGGGTCAGGGATCTCGGTGCGCGGAAACTTTTTAAAGACCTCTGAGCGATAAGACTTGAGCCCCGTATTATGACCGAGCCAAAATGGCGAGGAGGTCGTGAGGGCCAGAATGTGCGGTAGGAAATAGCGTGCGGCATTCATCACTTGTATGCGCTTTTCCAGATCAGGAATGCCTACATGCACGTGCAGCCCGAAGATCAGCAAACTACGGGCTACCATTTGCAGCTCGTCCACCAGCAGTTTGTAGCGATCTCCGTCGTAGATTTCTTGTTCGGACCATTTGGAGAATGGATGGGTCGAGGCTGCGACGATCGCCATTCCTTTCTTTCGGGCCAGGCCGGAAATGATACATCGCAGCTTCGAGAGATCTTCACGGGCTTCTCGAATGTCGGCGCAGACGCCCGTGCCGACCTCGATCATAGACTGGATCATCTCGGGCTTGATCTTCTCGCCGAGAAGCATTTTGCCCTCATCGAGAATTTCCGAAACGTGCGATTTTAGCTCGCGCGTCTGCGGATCCACGATCTGAAATTCTTCCTCGATGCCCAGCGTAAATTGGTCGAACATAGTTTGTAATCCAGGATTCTGAATCTAAATTATTTGCCCCAAATAAAAACGGTAAATCATTCTACACGCAAACTCGGCTGAGACGGTAGGGAAAACGTCGCCCGCCCTGCTCAAACCTACTCGATATCGAGCTCGCCGTTTATCGGCAATACCGTGAGGCGGTGGTCAGCAATCTCCGCAGCGGTGGCGGCTTCGCGCAGAACGCGCAGGGGCTTATTTGGCGGCTCATCCGAGAGATCAAATGTGCTGTGGTGCATCGGAATCATGTAGCGGGCCCCCGAATCCGCAAAGGCTTTCAGGGCGTCGGCCGGACTGTTATGGTTCGGCTCCATGAACCAGCGCGGCTCGTAGGCACCAATTCCGATGATGAAGTAGTCGAGGTCCGGAAAGATCTCTGCCACCTCTCGATAGTGACGCCCGTATCCGCTGTCGCCTCCAAAATATATCCGCGCATCGCCTGATTCGATCACATAGCCGCCCCAGAGTCGTTCGTTCGTGTCGAATAGCCCGCGTCGCGACCAGTGCCGTACGGGCAGAAAATAGATCGACACAGCATCGCCCGCAGTTTTGAAAAATTTCTGAAACCAGCCAGCCGTCTCTACGCGTTCGCTCCCGGTCCATTCGCTTAGTAATTCCTCACTCCCGATCCCGGCCAGAAACTTTGCATCAGGGAATATCTGAGCGATGGAGCGAAGCGTCGCCTCGTCCATATGATCGCGGTGATCGTGCGAGAGCAGGACAAAATCTAGCGCTTTTATCTTTTCGAGGGGCGATTCGACCGGTACCAGACGCTTAAGGAATGTTGGTTCGCCAAAGACAGGGTCGATGAGAATAGACACGCCTCCGATGCGAATGAACATCGACGCATGACCCAGCCACAGGATGCCGTCCCTATTTGAAGCAAGAAACTCGGAAGGATCTCGAACCTCGATGCGGTCGGTGTCGGAGCGCTTTTCGGCTTCAAACGGATTTCCGCTCAAACGCCATCTGATCATCTCCGTGAGTTTCGGCAGGAAGGGAAACTCGCCATTCATGAAGCGGCCTTCTTGGTCGAGCGGATTGCCCGGCCAGTCGGATTTGATGATTGCAAGGTTGGGGGTGCGGCTAGAGGTCAGCTGTTGATAGTCCACATAATCGACGAAGATGAGGACGCCAAAGACTGCGAGGATTACGAGAAGAAAGAAACTAATTCGCTTGAGCCACTTTTTCACTTCTTTCGCAGGTGTTCTCGCAGGCATTGGGATTATAGCAAATAGGTTCGCGTGTATTAGGCCGGCGCACTCAACTATACTTGTGTCGAATGTACGGACGCGATGCGGAGATTCCGCCGCCCAAATTGATCTCCACCCTACGACGGCACAACCTGCTGCCGGCGATCGTCTTTCTGCCGACCCGAAGAAAATGCGACGAAGCGGCCCAAGCCGTCGGCGCCGATCGTTCGGAGCCATACGACGCCCGGCGAGCTGACGGCCGAAAGACGGTTTTCGAAGAGTTTGCGACGGAGCATCCGGAAATCATCGATCACAAACACGCGAAGATGATCGTCGTCTCAGGGGTCGCCGCTCACCACGCGGGGCACATTCCGTCATGGAAGCTTCTAGTTGAAAAGATGATGGCTTCGGGGCTATTGAGTGCGATTTTCGCGACTTCGACCGTTGCGGCAGGCGTGGACTTTCCCGCCCGAACGGTTGTGATCTCGAACGCCGACACGCGCGGCAATGATGGCTGGCGGCCGCTATCGGCAAGCGAGTTGCAGCAGATGACAGGCCGTGCAGGACGTCGCGGTCGAGACAAAGTAGGTTTTGTCGTTCTCGTACCCGGGCTTTTTCAGAATCCGCGGAAGATTGCCGAACTCCTATCGTCAAAACCTGATCCGCTCGAGAGCAAGTTTCGAGCGACATACACGAGCCTGCTCAATCTGCTCGATGCCTTCGGCAGCTTCGATCATGTTCGAGAAATTGCGGAGAAAAGCTATGCCTTTCGCGGGATGGCAGGGAACGCGGCGATGAGCCACCGGTTATGGGAGCCGTTCGAGCGGAAAGCCAGAGTCCTCGACCATTTTGGCTACCTCAACTTCGAGTCTGAAGTTGTGACCGAAGACGGGAAATGGCTCGCGGATCTGCGCATCGATCGCCCGCTGCATGTCGGCGAAGCTCTTCGCGATGGCATTTTCGACGAACTTCAGCCGAAAGAACTTGCTGCCCTGATGGCGTCAGTCGCTTCAGACGCCGATCGCAGTTACGGAGAACTCCGAAGGTCGCGACCGGTAACCAACCTGCTGGGTGATCTCGAGCAGACGGTCATGACTGTATCGAACATCGAACGGAAGCACGGAGTAGAGCCGGTTGAAGAGCTGAACTATTCCGCCGCGGCCGCCGTCGAGAAATGGACCGCAGGAATGGAGTGGGACGAGCTCGTCTCGAGAAGCAAGGCAGAGCCAGGCGATTTAGTGAGGCTGCTTTCCCGGACGGGCGAGGCTCTCCGGCAGGTGGCATCGCTCTCTGCATCCAATAGTGCCGTCGCAGCCCTTGCGCGAGCCACATCCGCGACGATTCTTCGAGATCCGATTCGTTAGGGTGCTTTCATCCGGCATTTGTTAGAATTGAAGCGGATGCAAGTTTTACTCGCAAGTGAATACGGATTCTGTTTTGGCGTCGAGCGTGCGGTCGAGATGGTCGAGAAATCGATCAAGCAAGGCGACAAAGTTCGCGCGCTCGGCCCCCTCATTCATAACGAACAGGAGATGCAGCGGCTCGCCCACGAAGGCGTTACCACTATTTCCGAGCCTGTTCAGATTGGCCGCGACGAAACAGCTGTCATACGGGCACACGGCGTAACGCCCGGCGTGCAAAAGCATCTGGAGGCAAACGCGGCAAAGGTCGTCGACGCTACATGTCCCTTCGTCACGCGTGTGCAGAAACTCGCGGCCCGTGCGGCCGCCGAGGATCGACACGTCATCGTAATCGGCGATCCTGCACATCCCGAAATGATTGGGGTTAAGGGCTACGCACCTGATCACACATACGTAATCAAGGATGAGACCGAGATCCCCGCTTTACCTCAGCTTCGTAGACCACTAATTGTGTCTCAGACCACAATCAAGGCGAAGACCTTCTTCGACACCGCCAGGGCGATTCAAAACCGTACCTCGGACGAGGTGCAGGTCATAAATACTATCTGTTCGGCAACACGCGACCGTCAGGAAGCTGCACGGGCGCTCGCCCAGATGGTCGACGCCTTTTACATAATCGGCGGCAGGCACTCATCCAACAGCGTAAAACTGCTTGCCGTGTGCAAAGAGTCATGCGAAAAAAGCTTTCTGATCGAGACAGAGGCTGAGATCGACGTTGACGCATTAGTTGGCGTAGAAAGAGTTGGCGTGACCGCCGGTGCGTCAACGCCAAATTGGTTAATCGATAAGGTTGTCGAAAGGCTAAAATCTTGGGACGACGGCTCCATTACTGAACCGTAGCGATCATAGGTACATCGCCGTATCGATCGGCCGGTGCAAGCCACTCGGGCGACTCGCGTTCAAAAAATTCCTTTAACTCATCGAAAGGCATCGGCCGGGCAAAGTAGTAGCCCTGACCTCCCTCGCACTCGAGCGACCGCAGTTTTTCGAGCTGGTGCTTTGTCTCGATGCCCTCTGCCACAACACGCAGGCCCAGGCTCCGAGACAGGTTGACGATGGCGGTCACGATCTCGGCGTTGCGGCCTTCGTCGTCGATCATAGAGACGAATGAGCGGTCGATTTTTAGCGTAGAGATCGGAAGTCTTGTTAAATAGCTTAGATTGGAATACCCGGTACCAAAGTCGTCAATGTTGATATCGACTCCCAGCTCCCGGAGGCGGCATAACATGGCGACGGCGCGGTCCGCGTGCTCAAAGAACACTGATTCCGTTACCTCTATCTTCAAGTTTTCGGCGGCATACGCCGTCTCATCCAGAATCCCGCAAATGGTCTGAACTAACGCCCCATGGGCAAACTGCCTGCAGGACAGGTTAACACTCAGGGACAATTGCTTTTTGCCCGATCGGCGATCATGCAGAGAGCCGATCTCAAGGCACGAACGACGAAGAATTTGTTCGCGCAATTTGTCGATCACACCGATTTCTTCGGCTAAAGGAATGAACTTTGAGGGCGATATATGCCCCAGTTCGTGGTGACGCCAACGCGCGAGTGCTTCGACGCCCTCGATTGTGCCGGTAGTGAGCGAATATATGGGCTGGTAAAAGGAAGTTAATTCATCCCGCTCGACGGCCCGTCGCAGATCGGTTTCGAGCTGCAAGATCTCGCGTGCCGCTGAATGCATTTCTTCGTCAAAGGTGGCGTGACGTGCCTTGCCGGCCCGCTTCGCCTGATACATCGCCGTATCGGCGTCTCGCATCATGTCCTCGGACGACTCATGCTTCTCCGATGCATGCAGGATGCCAATGCTTGCGGAGCTGTATACCTCATGCCCGCGAAGCGAGAATGGCATACTGAATTTTTTCTGTATACGGTCGGCGATTCGGGTTACTTCTCCCTCCTCGTAACGGCCCTCGACCAGGATCGTAAATTCATCGCCGCCGAGCCGGGCCACGACATCCGAAGGCCGCATACATTCGCGGAGCCGCTCCGAGATCCCTCGAAGCAGTTCGTCGCCAACCAGATGGCCAAGGCTATCATTGACGTATTTAAATCGGTCGAGGTCGATGAAGAGGATGCTGACCTTATACTCCTCGAGGTCGCGCGCGTTGGCAAGAGCCGCCTCGAGTCGTGTCATAAAGCACGAGCGATTTGGTAATCCCGTGAGAGCGTCGTGAGTCGCGTCGTGCTGCAGCTTTTGCTCGACTGACTTTCTGCCAGTGATGTCCTGTAGCTGAAAAATGAGAGTTGGCTGCCTCGAGGCTACTTCGCTCGCAGCGGAGACGCTCCATGAGGTCCATACCGTGCGTCCTGTTTTGTGCACGTATCGCTGCTCCATCTGGCAGCTCTGGATCTTTCCTGAGAGGAGCTCGTGAATCTTGACAAGAGTTAGGCCGAGGTCGTCTCGATAAAGCATTGACTGAAAGTTTGCCCTGAGAAAGTCGTCTGCTGTATAGCCCAGAATTTCAGTCAGCGCATGGTTTACCTTCAGCCATTCACCTGTAGACGTCAGCAATCCGATGCCGATCGGTGCGTAGTCGAACGCACTACGGAAACGCTCCTCCGATTCGCGAAGCGCGTCAGACTGCGTTTCCAGAATCGTTGCGTATTGCTCGGCTTGTTCAGTCTGCTTCATCGACATATCGAGGTTCTTCAGATACATGCGATACGCGAGAAATACAAAGAAGCACGCGGGGAATGTCGCAAGGACGATTCCGTACCCGACTACGGAACCGATCTGGAACAAAAGGCCGGCACTTGCCGCTCCGATAAAGTAGTTGACGAAGAGCCAAATGTACTTATTCTTCCACGTCTCCCAGTAGGGATTGCCATCACGCAGCGAACCGTAAATCGAGGCGAGCGAAGTGTTCACGAGAAAGTGCGTGAGGGCGATCAGCGAGAGACCGATGATGAAATGGCTCCGATTCTCGTTGCCGCCAAGCAGATCGTGAGCGCTATAGAGGCCTGCGATCATAAGGATCGCGACAACGACAGATATCGATACGGCAATTGCCGCGGTGTTGAAGAATACGGTCGCCTTCTTTTTGCACACGCGCCACGACGTTACAAATGCCTCGGCAGCGGCAAGAATGATCGCAAATTCACCGCCGTACATCAACAGGACAAAGAATATGAACGTATCGGAGGCCGAGATGAAAGACTTGAATCGCGGTACCTGGATCGTGATGCGTGACCCGACCGCTACCGTGAAAAGACTGAGAATTCCGAGCGTAGCGTCGAGTCGCGAGGTGTCCATCAGCGCGACCGCAGCCGTAAGTGCGATGGCACCAGCGGCAATTACGGTCATCATGTATATCGTTGTCAGTCGCGGATAATTCATTGACGGATTGGCTGAGCTCTACGTGCTGCGTTGCAGTAGCCATAGAACTTGCCGCGATTTAGCTCGCTCACGATTCCGTTATCGGTGATGAAGCCCGTAATGACGACCGTGTGCACCGGTCGAATCGAAAGGAAATCCTGAGTGTCTCCGGCTTTCAGCCCAGTAACCCTACCGCCTTCCGGTGACGAGAACATAGCCGAGAGTATTTCGTAGGGACGTAATTGTGGCGTATTGGTGATGGTTTGCAGCATAGTATTTCTCCTGTTGCATTCTTCCTAGTACTGCAGCACCTCTATTTCGTCGCCTTCAAGAACGCTGTCACCGACAAGCACCCCGTCACCGACCAACACACCATCGCCGACTAAAACGCCGTCGCCGACCAAAACGCCATCTCCCACAAGAACTCCGTCCGACACGAGAACTCCGTCCCCCACCAAAACTCCGTCACCAACCAAAACTCCGTCACCGACGAGAACCCCATAGGTTAGGTATACCGAACCCGATGGCCCTGCCGTGCCGTTGCTTGTCGTCACATGTCGGTGGACCAGAAGCCCCGTCGTGTAAAAGTTTGTGCTGAGGCTGAAGTTTCCGGCGCCGAAGGTTACGCCCGTGCCGAAAATATTCTCACGTTTGTAAACCGGCTGAAACTTCGAAACCAGGTTCGCACCTGTCATTCGCGTGTGACTGCCGGTTACGAGCTGCGCCCAAGGGAACGTCGTGCCGCCTACGTTCGACGTTAGGGCCGGCATCACCCAGCCCGCGGGAACCGTCGCCGCGCCCTTGGTTAGTGTGTTGAAATCCACGTCTGTCCGTAGCGAGCGAGCGAGCCTTACGGCTCCGTCCACGTTCAATTGTCCGGCACCCTGCTCAAAGGTGTTGAAGCCGTTAATTGGCTGTGCCGTGTACTGAATGATCATTTTGATCATTCCCGGCGTCAGATTCCGGTTTACCTGGAGCAGCAAAGCCGCTGTCCCCGCAACAATCGGAGCCGACATAGACGTTCCACTCATGTACATCATCTTGTCCGCGTCGGGCGTCATTAGATCGTCCGCGAGGTTTGACGCTGGACTGAGTAGCGACATCCTATTGCCCGGGGCTTTGCTGGAAATCAGCTTATTGCCGGGAGCAACGAGATCAGGCTTGATCAGGTTGTCGTATACCGCTGTGCCATTCGCCGTCCGATAGTAGCTACGAGTTGGGCCGCGCGAACTGAACGTAGCGATCGTATCGTCGCTTCGTTTTGCCGTGCCGCGCGAATTGCTGGCTCCGACCGTAATTGCGTACGGACTGTTTCCTGGGCTATGAATATGGCCGTAAACCTTTTGCCCGGTGAGAAAGTTCTTGCCGAGATTGCCGGCTGCTGCTACGACAACCACACCTGCCATGGCGAGTTCTTTGACTTTCAGGCAAACCGGATCATTGGTGTAGGTGTCGATCGCGTTGGTACCGACGCTGAGGTTGACGACCTTGATGTTGTAGGCCGCTCGGTTCTCGAGGATCCAGTTGAGACCGTTCAGTAGGTATGATGTACTGCCAAGGCCGTTGTCATCGAGAACCTTGACGTTGATGATATTCGCGCCGGGTGCGACACCTCGGTAGGCACCGCCCGCAGTCGTCGAGGAGCCAACTGCTAGTCCTGCGACGTGCGTTCCATGGCCGTATGCATCAACGGTATCGTTGATATTCGTGTTCGTGAAGTTCACATTCGCGACGATGCGTGAAGCCGTACCATCCTTGAAGGCGTTTGACGCCGCGTAAATGCCCGAGTCCACGATAGCGATTCCGACTCCGCTGCCATCCATCGTGTAGGCCGCGCGGCCGTTAAGTGCCGGCTGCGAACGCATTGCAGAGACGCCCGTCGAGTCTTCGACGTGGCCGGTGGAACCCGTTTCACGGTCGGGCGACACATAGTTGATCATTCCGCTCGTTGACAGCGAACTTAGGGTAGAGAGCGGGAGGTTTACGACCAGGGTGTCGCCCAAACCGATCCTGCCTTTGATCTTTGCGCTTCCGTCAGCGAGCAACGCGCGGAAGGCAACGCTGTCAGCGTTCTTCGCTTGCAGAATGACATCGACGCGTTGTGAGGGTTCTTCCGCCATCATGTCGCGGAGGTCGGGCGACACATTGTCGCCGCGAAAACCTTCGTTAAAATCGCGGGCGACATCTTCGTTTGAGTCAGTCGAAGGAGTCAGTTCGAACGGAGCGAAGAACCTTGCGATTGACTCATCGGAGGCGATTTCGGCCTCATATGCGGCGGCATTCGATGCACCGATAATCGTGAGCTTGCCGACTGCGATCGCATTGAAAAGGGTCGCCGTGACTGCTTTAGCCCCGACAAAGCTGGTAAGTTCGTCAATAAACAGGATCATTCCGCCATTCGAGTCAATCGCTTCTTGGGCGATCGCATCGATGTTGACCGCAGTCTCTGCCTTCGAACGCGAGTTCGAGAACAGGCTAGCGGTTTCCAGACGGATGATGGATTTTCCTTTTAGGCCCGCGGTCGAAGCGTCGGTCGCGAGCGCAATTGCGACCTGTTCGACTACTGCATTCTGTGCACCTCGGTCATCGCTTAACACGACGCTCTGACGCACTCCACCCTGATCCAACGCCTTCATGAGGCGAGCCGCCTCAAATTCAAGACTAGGATTTTTACGCAATCTACCATCACGGCCTAGCTGCGTTAAATCGGTGGTGTATGCGGCAATCGTCGCGGATCGCGAGACGCTACGCGATGCACTGTTGGTCGTTGCGACCGCGAATGCATTTGTAAATACGAACGACGCTACAACCGCGATGGCCGCGATCTTCCTCATTAGCGTCGGCCTAAAAACTGTTCCTTTCATAGCTGTGAAGCTCCTTAATCTGTCGGGGCGTACTTGGCGTACACGCCGTCGCGAACTTAATACAAGGAGCGTGCCAAACAGCTAAATGTTGTGGAGTTTACAGTTTAACTAAACGGAGGCGTCTGGCTGGTCGACCATTAATCGGTCAAACCGAAAGGGAAGCGGTCAGTATGACCGACGCAAGGTGTGCCGGAAGAGTGCCGTGGAGCCGGCACGACTGGCCCAATAAACTACTTAGCCGCAGGGCGCGATTTTAACTCCCAATGCACGTTTACGATGACCCGGCGGCCTTCGTATTTTTGCAATGTGCAGATAGTCGATCCAGCCGGATGATCGACCGCGTTCTCGGCGGTGTGCCGGCGCCGAAGAGGCCGTTAAATCGAAAGCCGGTAAGTCGGGAGGCGCTCATAAGAAAGCCGCGTCCGGCTTGAAAGTAAAGGCACGAAGCGCAAAATCGCCTAGGAGCGGATCGTCTGCAACAAAATCAAAACCGGCCGGATTAAAAGCCTCGGGCAGCAGTAGCGGAGCCAAAAAGGCCTCGGTGACGAAATCTCCAGGAGGTACTGCGAAGTCCACTTCAGCGTCTGCCTCGAAGGGCGACGCGGTTAGCAAGCGGAAGTCAGGCGCGAAGCCCTCGAGTGCGAAAACGTCAGGCACGAAATCGTCCGGCGGCAGCAAGTCTGCGGCAGCCAAGAAGGCTTCGGGCACGCGGGCGAATTCCCGCTCTCCTAAGGCCGTCGCGTCGAAGAAGAGCGCTGCGTCGAAGGCCCGCGCGTCCCGGACAACAAGTGGATCGTCTAAGAAAAGTGGTGTCAAGAGTCGCGGTACTTCGTCAAAAGCGGCAGCGTCTGGCGGAAAGAAAGTCGGCGGAGCGTCGAAGACAAGCAGCGAGGGACGCTCATCGGGCTCAAAGTCGTCATCCGGCCGTTCGTCCGGAGCGGGATTGGGCAAGACATCGAAATCACGCACTGCCAAACGCTGAAGACAGCGGAGCGGTCGTAGATTTCCCGCTGAAAGAGCCCGTCCTTCCGGTCAGGCTCTCATGTTCTGTACGGTTTCTAGTCTCGCTTATGGCCGGGCGTTTGCCTTTTGAGAACTAAATATTGAGAATATCGACGAGTTCCTGAACCGCTGCGGCACTCTTCTGCAGAGCAGTCCGCTCGTCGTTGGTCAGCGAAATCTCGATGATCTGTTCGACGCCGTTCTTGCCGAGCTTGACCGGAACGCCAACGAAAAGGTTGCTGATGCCGTACTCGCCCTCGAGAAAGACGGCGCAGGGCAGGATTTTCTTCTTATCTTTCAGGATCGCTTCGCACATTTCGACCGCGCCGAGCGATGGTGCGTAGTAGGCTGAGCCGGTCTTGAGCAGGCCGACGATCTCGGCGCCGCCGTTTGCGGTTCGCGCGAGGATCGCGTCGAGTTTGTCCTTTTCTATAAGTTCGGTAATCGGTATTCCGGCAACCGTCGAATATCGCGGCAGCGGCACCATCGTGTCGCCGTGACCGCCGAGTACAAAACACGTCACATTCTCAACCGAAACATTTAACTCCTCCGCGACGAAGCATCGCATACGCGCCGAGTCGAGCACGCCCGCCATGCCCATAACGCGATTCTTCGGGAAGCCCGACCTGCGAAAGGCAACCTGTGCCATAGCGTCGAGCGGATTGGAGACGACAATGATGAATGCGTTTGGCGAATACTTTGCGACTTCGTCCGTGACCGAGCCGACGATGTCGGAGTTGGTCTTCAGCAGATCATCGCGGCTCATTCCCGGCTTTCTCGGGAGGCCGGCGGTGATGATCACCACGTCGGAGTCTTTCGTCTTTTCGTAACTGTTCGCGCCGACGAGCTTTACGTCAAAACCGTCGATAGGCGCGGCCTGTGCGAGGTCGAGAGCCTTGCCTTGGGGCGTTCCCTCAACGATATCGACGATGACAACGTCTGCGAGCTCTTTGCTCGCGATCCAATGAGCAGCGGTTGCTCCAACATTTCCGGCGCCGACGACCGTGACCTTATTCCTACCTGCTGGCATTATTGTTCCCCTCGCCCCGCGAAAAATTCATATAAAAGGAAATTGCTATTTTATGACGCGGCGGAAGTATGGGCAAGCACATGCGCAGAAAAAGCCCGGTGCGCTCTCCCCTTCGCACCGGGCTCTCTCTTTGATGGCTGCTCGCAGCGAACCGCGGACGGCCAAACCCCTTATCGCCTGGATACATTGCAATGTGCGTGCCACAGGGAAGAGCAGTGTAGGGAAAAAGAAAAAATGCCCCGATTTCGCGGCTTTAACGTGTCTTAAATTGTCTTTGTGTCACGCGTTGGCTGCCTATTTGGTGGCGGCGCATACCAAAGCGTAACCGTTATTGCAGGATGGGATGCCCTCCGCCACGGCTGTGGTCGGCCGTCTGATTGTAGCGGCGCCGATCATTGTGATAGAGCACAAGGTGTTCGCCCTCATATCTGACAGCTTCGGCGACACGACTAAATTCGCTCGTATGCTCCGCGATCATAAAAGCGCAAGGATTGAGCGCGACAACGATGCCAGCAACGTATATGAATCCGCCCTGGTCGTAAACACTTCCCGCGTATTGCGCGGCACCGATAGCGATATCTGGTGAATAAAGGCCCGTCGCAGCACTACGCTGCCGGTCGGCGCGTGCGATATAAATCGTGTAATCAGAATAGTTTACCTTCGCGCGATAGCCGTTCTTGCGGGCCACCGCAAAGAGCTGAGTCAGGCCCTCGTCTATCGCACTAAGCGTGCGAGCCGATGGCTGACGCACGGCGTACACGCTCGCTCCCATACGTGTGTTAGATCGCACGCTGAATGCATCGCCCGAAATGCGCTGCGCTTCGCCGAGCACGCGCCCGTTTTGCGCACTAACTGATAATGAAAGAATTATTGCGGCCGCAAAAACCGAAAGAAATCGTATTGTCCTCATATTCTAGGTCCTCCGTGAGGATCAGAGAGCAATTGCGATACCACAAATAAAAGAGATGGTACTGGGGACGGGAATCGAACCCGTACGTCCCTAAGGACACAGGATTTTAAGTCCTGGGCGTCTACCAATTCCGCCACCCCAGCACGAGGACAATTATAAAGTGGATAATAGATAATGGATAATGAAGAATAGAAGTACGGTTTTGGTTAGCGTTCTCTCCACTTTCCATTTTCCATCCCTTCTATGGATCAAATTCTTTGGATATTGTGGCTCGTGATCGGCGTTGCCCTGATCATCGCCGAAGTTTTTACGCTCGGATTTGTGCTCCTGTGGTTCGGCGTGGGAGCGATCGCGGCGGCGCTCGTCGGAATGATGGGCGGCGGATTCTTTCTACAGGCTCTTGTTTTTGCCATCGTCTCGGTTGCACTCACGGCGATGTCGCGGACAATCTTTGCAAACCTGTTTGCTACTGGCGGCGGGTACACCCAAAAGATGGGAATCGACGCGCTGCCCGGCAAGGTCGGTACGGTTCAGTCCGAGAGCAGCGGCGCGCTGAACGAAGGGGCGGTAAAGGTGTTTGGCTCCATCTGGACGGCGTTTCCGGTCGACGGTTACACGAAACTGCTTGAAGGTCAAAAGGTCGAGGTTGTCGAAGTGAAGGGTTCGGCCGTGTATGTGCGGGCCGTCTCAGATGAGCTGCCGGGCTGGCGTCAGGAGGACTAGCTCAGCGTTAAATCCTGATCTGCAGTGTCGTGAATCCCACCGAGATCGATCATCTCAACTCGCACACTCGCTCCATCACTCTCGGGAAAGTCGTCACCCGACAGCTTGGCTAATATAACCGTGATGTTGTCCTCGCCTCCGTTCTCATTTGCTAGTCGGACGAGCTCGTTGCAGGCATTCTCGAGATCGTCGAGATTGGCTGTGACGATATCGAGCATCGCGGGTGCCGCGATCTTGTTTGAGAGCCCATCGCTGCAGAGCAGGAACACATCCTCCCGGCAAGGCGCCACTCGGACCGAGACCGGATAGATCTCGTTCTGAGCTCCGAGCGCCTGGAGGATTACGTTTTTCAGGTTGTGCGTCTCCGCCTCAGCTTCAGATATTTGCTCGGCGTCGATGAGCTGCTGGACGAGGGATTGATCTTTAGTAATTTGCTTGATTTGTCCCGAGCGAATCAAATAAGCGCGCGAGTCGCCGACCTGGATAATATCCGCCGCGTCGGGGGTGACGACAACGCCGGTAAAAGTCGCACCCATTCCTTGAAACTGCGCATCGGTACGCCCCTGATTGTGAATCAGATAATTTGCACTGATCGTCGCATCGTAGAGTTTTGAGATGAGCCGGTATCCATCGGCGGGAACAGCGGAAGCATCGTCGAGCGTGTCTTCGTCGAGCATATGCTCCCCGACGGTTTCGACGGCCATAGTACTCGCGACCTCGCCAGCAAGGGCGCCGCCCATGCCATCCGAAACCGCGCAGATCACACCATTGTCATCGATTTCGAAATCACGCGAGTTGATCGCAACGTCGTTGTCGTCCTGCGAACCCGTGACCCGCTCGGCGCCTGTGACGCGTAGCACGAGATAATTATCCTCGTTGCCCTTGCGGACGCGGCCGATGTGTGAGGTTGCGTGTATTTCGACAGTTGGCATCTAACTTTAGTTCCAAGTCTCGAGTTTCAAGTTGCGAGTTGCAACCACGGTCCTTCCGACTTGATAGCTGGAACCTGAACCCCGGAACTAACTCAGGGCTTGATCGAGATCGGCGACAATATCCTCGACATCTTCGATCCCGACGGATACACGGACGAGGCCATCTGTAATGCCGAGCGAATTGCGTTTGTCCTCGGGCACGGAGGCGTGCGTCATAGACGCGGGGTGCGAGATCAAACTCTCGACACCGCCGAGGCTCTCACCGAGCGTGCAGAGTTCGACTTTTTCCAAAACTTTTCGGGCGTTCTCAAGCGAACCCGTTTCGAAAGCGACCATCCCGCCGAAACCGCTCTGCTGTTTCTTTGCTATCTCGTGCTGCGGATGCGACGCGAGGCCGGGATAATAAACGCTAGAGACGGCCGGATGCTCCTCGAGAAAGCTTGCAACGATGCGGCCATTCTTATCATGGGCCTCCATCCGTACAGCCAGAGTTTTCGTGCCTCTGAGTACGAGAAAGGAATCGAATGGCGAAAGGATGGCGCCAATTCCGTTTTGCACAAATCCGATCCATTCCGCATCACTCTCTCCATTTAGGGCGACAAATCCGCCGACGCTGTCCGAGTGGCCGTTGAGGTATTTCGTCGTCGAGTGCACAACGATGTCGACGCCATGCTCGATAGGCCGCTGAAAGTAAGGCGACATAAAAGTGTTGTCGCATACGACCGTACAGCCCTGTGAGTGGGCCAGGTCGGAGACGGCCGCGAGATCGGTAACGGCCATCACGGGATTCGTCGGCGTCTCAACGAAGACCATCTTTGTATTCGGCTTAAAGTGCGATTCCAGATTCGCTACATCGGTCGTATCCGCCGTGTCGAACTCAACGCCGTAGTTAGACAGAATCCTGTTAAAGAGCCGAAACGTCCCGCCGTATGTGTTGTCGCCCAGGATCACGTGGTCGCCGGCCTTGACGAGCTTTAGAACGGCGTCGATCGCGGACATCCCCGAGGCGAATGCAAAGCCAAACCTTGCACCCTCCAGCGCGGCGATATTTCTCTCGAGTGCGGCACGCGTCGGATTCTGCGTTCGGGCGTACTCATAACCGCCCGTCGGCTTTCCTAAGGCTTCCTGCTTATAGGTGGATGTCTGGTAGATCGGAACGCTGACCGCGCCTGTGGCAACGTCAGGTTCGTTGCCGGCGTGAATTGCCACGGTTGAGAAACCCATACTATTCGAGCCGCTAAAACTCAATAAAATGCAGCATTTAGCAGGCGTTTATGGTAACTTGGGCGAGAGCGAAATGCAAATATGTTGGTGTTTCGGGATAAAGGAGTCTATGGCAAAACTTGATAGGCGTGAATTCTTAGGCGCATCGATCGGTGCTCTTGCGTTAGGGGCGACGACGGTGATCGGACAGACGAGATTCGATCCGGAGGAAAAGACCGTCGCCGAGCTTTCGGCGGCGATGGCTCGCGGAACGACATCATCTGTCGCACTCACCTCTTGGTATCTGTCGCGAGCGAAAGCCCTCGATCCGAAGCTAAGGTCGCTGATCGAGATTAATCCGGATGCGCTCGCGATCGCACGCGAGCTCGATCGCGAGCGACGCGCCGGGAAAAGCCGCGGTGCGATGCACGGTATTCCAGTAGTAATTAAAGATAACATCGATACAGCCGACAGAATGAAAACTACCGCAGGAACCCTCGCTCTCGTCGACGCGCCGGTACCGAAGCGCGACGCCACTGTGGTCGAGCGGCTTCGCTCAGCCGGCGCAGTAATCATCGCAAAGACTAACCTGAGCGAGTGGGCAAACTTTCGCGATAACGACTCGATCAGCGGCTGGTCGGGTCGAGGCGGGCAGACACGCAACCCTTACATTCTCGATCGCAATCCGTGCGGATCGTCGTCGGGAACGGGTGCGGCAGTCTCCGCAAATCTCGCCGCGGTCGGCATCGGGACCGAAACGGACGGCTCCATAATGTGTCCGTCGTCGATTTGCGGAATTGTAGGGTTGAAGCCAACCGTCGGTCTGGTATCGGCCAACGGGATTATTCCTATCGCCGCCTCGCAGGACACGGCCGGACCGATGACTCGGTCAGTCGCCGATGCGGCGGCCTTGTTGAACATAATCGACGACCGCTCGCGCCCCGCTGAGACTCGTCCGGAATACACATCCTTTCTGCAGACTGACGGTCTTCGCGGCGCTCGCATCGGAGTCGCTCGCGACTATTGGGAAAGGCGGTCTGACGTCGATCGTGTCACGAATGCGGCACTCGAGACGATGAAAAAGGCCGGAGCGATTCTCGTAGATGTGAAGTTTCCCAACTTGCGCAAATTCGGTGACGCGGAATTTACCGTGCTCCAATTCGAGTTCAAGGACGGACTCGAGCGTTACCTTCGCGAGCGAGGTGCGAAGTACAAGACGCTCGACGATCTGATCAGATTCAATAATGAAAACGCGGCTCGCGAGATGCCGTATTTTAGGCAGTCGATCTTCGAGTCTTCAACGAAAAAAGGAAATCTAAACAGCAAGGAATACCGGGAAGCCCTCGAAACTTGCCGCAAGTATGCTCGCGAGGAGGGCATCGACGAAGTGATGAATAAAAACAAGCTCGACGCGATCGTCGCACCGTCGAATGCCCCGACTTGGATGATCGACACGGTGAACGGCGATTGCGGCAGCGGCTATGTCGGCTCCTCGTCGATGCCGGCGGTTGCGGGCTACCCCAACATCACGGTTCCGGCGGGCTTTGTAAAGGAGTTGCCGCTCGGTATTTCTTTCTTTGGCAGGGCCTGGTCAGAGACAGCTCTGATAAAGATTGCCTACTCGTTTGAACAGGCGACACAGGCGCGGCGAAAGCCAAGGTTTTTGCCGACCTACGCCTGATTGATCCGCGAGTCGAGACGCTCGAGGCCAGTGAGGAGTAGATTTTCGTCAACGACGTCGATGCCGCGAACGTATTTTGCAACGAAGCCAGCCGCGCCGCCGGTGGCGATTACCTGCGGTGTGCTCTTCGTTTCTTCTCTCACTTTTTCGATCAAGGTTTCAAAAAGCGCAAAGAATCCGTTTACGACGCCGGACTGAAGTGCGGCGACGGTTGTCTGCTGTAGAACGCTTTCGGTTGCTGCGATCTCAACCTCGGGCAGTTGCGATGTCGACGCGTGCATCGACTTTGCAAGTATTTGCATTCCGGGCGCGATCACGCCGCCTCGCAGCGTCCTCGTGCTGTCGACAAAATCTATCGTCAGCGCGGTGCCGACGCTGCAGACCATACACGGCGAGCCGTATCGTTCGACGGCGGAAAAGCAGTTCACGAGGCGGTCAGTGCCGATAGTTTCGAGCGGTTTGTGAAGAATGGTGAGGCCAAAATCGAAGTCGCTGCGGACAATGGTCGGCTTGATCGAGTAAAGCTCCTCGATGGCAGCGGCGACGGAGACGTTTAACTCAGGCACGACCGAGCAAATCAAGCCGCGGCTGATATGCTCGGCGATCTCGTGAAGATCGTCGGGTGAGAATTTTCGATCTCGGAGTGTCGGAAGCGAGATTTTCTGAATGAGGTTCTCGCCGTCGAAAACGCCGAGCTTAACGCGAGAGTTTCCGATGTCAACGGCCAATAACATGGACTGGACTCGAAAGGCGCTCTTGAATTAGCCGCGGAGCGGGAGGCCGTCGTAAACGACTGTCCATCCGTTGACCCTGCTTGTGCGCAGGCTCTTTGCAAACCATTCGACAGCTGCGCCGGCATCGGCATAGATCTGGACTGCAGGATGATCTTCGCGAGGGTCGACGCGGCAGATGGCAGCACCTGCGGCGGCCGTTTTAATGCAGAGCAGAGCGATCATATCCCCTTTCTGCATGATGGCGGTCCGCATAGCAACATCTTCGGCGGTTTCTTCAAACTCGTCGAACTCGGCGAGCTGCTCGTCAAACTCGTCATCGTCGAAAATAAAATCGCCCTCAAATTCGTTACTCATACGTGGTAAATAGAAACTACACGGTGCGCAGAGAAAACTCAATCGCGGCTTCTCAAACGCGACACATCAGCTGATTCTATGATGCGTACGGAGGCGTCGTCCATGCGTACCCGCAGGGCGCCATTCGGTTCTAAACCATCTGTCACGCCCGCGAACGCTTCACCGTGCGATTCGATGCGAACGGCCTTTTCAGAATAGTAGCTCGACCGTTGCCGCCAATGATCGATAATTGCGTCATGTGCTCCGTCCGAAAGCAGCTTGTAAAAAGCCGTGAGATGCCGCGTTAAATGCGCAGCGATCTCCGCCGGAGCGACATTCTTTCCCGTCTCCATTTCGATCGACGTCGCCCTCAAGTCTTCGGGAAAGCTGGAACTCGTGAGATTGATGCCGATTCCGAGAATTACCGCGGGACCTGTTTTGGTCTCAATGGACTCAGCTAGAATTCCGCATATTTTATCTTCACCGACGAGGATGTCGTTGACCCATTTTATATCAGGGTCGACACCGTATTCCGCTATGGTGTCGTAGGCTGCGACGCCCGCCATCAGCGTGATGAGTGTAATAAAACGCGGCTCTATTTTCGGCCTGAGGATGATACTGAAATAGAGGCCCGAGTCAGGCTCGGAGATCCACGTCCGCCCGTGCCGCCCGCGACCGGCCGACTGCTGGCGGGCGAGGATGCAAAGCCCCTCGGCGGCCCCCGAGCGAGCATGTTCAGCCGCGACCGTATTTGTTGAATCGACGGCGTCGAAGACGAGCGTGGAGATATTCATGAGACGCCGGGCTGCCAGAGTGAGTCGCAGTAATATTCACGTGTGTCGAAGAAGTTTTGTTTCACGGCAAAGCCGCTCGCCCGCGCAAAATCTTCGATCATCTCAGTAGAATACTTTTGAGAGATCTCCATAAAGATCGGCTCCCATCGGGCAAATTCGAACGATTGCCCGAGAGCACCGATCCGCACCGTTTGTTCCTTGCGGCTGATCAGGAATGAACGCGCCGAGCCGTCGATCGGGCGGTAGTTTGCGTAGTGTGTAAAGCTTTCTATGTCGAAATCAGCCTCGAGTTCGCGGTTAATTCGCGTTAACAGATTCAGGTTGAATCGTGCCGTTACGCCTGCCGCGTCGTCGTAAGCAGAGGCAATCACGTGTGGATCTTTCTTGAGATCGAAACCGATGAAGAGCAGGTCGTTTTCGTTCATCACGCCGCGTAGCGAACGGAAGAACATTACTGCTCCCTCACGGCTAAAATTGCCAATATTTGATCCGAGGAAGAACACTACCTTTCGCCGGCCACCCGCACCTTTTAATGACCCGAGCATCTCGAAATAATCGCCCGTAAGCGGCTTCATTCGGAGATCAGGAAATTCCTTGCGAAAACGCCCTTCGAGGGCATCGACGGCGACCTGCGAGATGTCTATGGGAGCGTAGCTGATATCGGCGCCGCGCTCGAGAAAATGACGAATTAGGACGGCCGTTTTTGTGCCGTCACCGGCTCCTAGCTCGACCACGTCGAAGGCGTTATCGCCATTCGCAAACGCACGAAAAATCGCGTCGGGCTGTGTGCGAAAGATATCGTCCTCACACTTGGTCAGGTAATACTCGGGTAGGGCCATGATCTGCTGAAAGAGCCTCGACCCTTCGTCATCGTAGAAGTATTTAGAGGAGAGATATTTGGGCTCGGCCGTGAGTCCGGCAAGAACATCCGCGGCAAACTGATTTAGTTCGGGCTTTGGCGTGCTTTGCATAGGCGGCATCACTGGGCAAGGCGGATGCCAGTGAACTGCCATCTTAGGTGCGGGTGAAAGAAGTTTCTGTATGTTGGGCGACTATGGCCTTGGGGCGTTACGGCTGAGGCTCCGCGAAGGACCATTTGATTGATCATAAACTTGCCGTTGTACTCGCCAATCGCGCCCGGTGCCTTCGCGTATCGCGGGTACGGAAGATATGCGGAATGCGTCCATTCCCAACGCTTTCCCCAGTTGAGCTGCCCGTTTGCGGCCTCCCATTCGAACTCCGTCGGCAGCCGCCTTCCGGCCCATTCGGCGAATGCCGCAGCCTCGTAAAACGACACATGGCAGACGGGAGCGTCGAGGTCGAGGGAACGCAGGCCGCCGAGCGTGAACTGCGCCCAACCTTTCCCACGCTTGTGCCAATATTGCGGCGACTCGATCTTGTTATCATTTACCCAATCCCAGCCTTCGCTGTGCCACAAGCGGTGGTCCGAATACGCGCCGTCGTTTATGAAATCAAGGAATTCGCGATTGGTAATCAGGCTGTTCGAGATCGAGAAATCGTCGAGATAGACCTTGTGGCGGCCGAGTTCATTATCAAAGCAAAACTCGTCGCCGGCGAAGCCGATCTCGTAGATGCCCGCAGCAAGATGCGTTTCGCCTTCAGGCTTTTCCTCGGCCATCTCCTCAGGAAAATAAGCTTCGCGGTAAGAGGGGAAGAGCGGATTTAAGCTGAACGTAAATTTCAAGTCGCTCAGGAAAAGCTCTTGATGCTGCTGCTCGTGATTCAGGCCCAGGACGATGAGCTTTCGAGCGCCATCGCCTACGCCGGATGTAATGAGCTCCGCCATTCTTTCATCCACGTGACGGCGGAATTCGAATACACGTTTTACCGTCGGCCGGCTGAGAGAGCCGCGTTGGTCGCGCGACGTTCGATCACCGATTGAGTTGTAGTAACTGTTAAAGAGGAAGCCGAAATCCGGATCGAAAACGGTATAATTCGCGAGGTGCTTTTTAAGGATCATCTCCTCAAAAAACCAGGTGACGTGAGCGATGTTCCACTTCGGCGGAGAAACGTCCACTACCGGCTGCGGAATGTAATCCTCGATCTCGAGCGTTTCGCAGAGTTTCTCGGTATCGCGCCGAACTCGCTGATAATACGCGAGCAAATCTTCACGGGTTTCCGTTTGAACTCCTATCGCCTGCATAACTCAATTAGAGCAATATTCGCAACGAAAGGAAAGAATTCTATAGGATCACCCGCCGAAACAATCTAGCCCGAAGAGTTTCCCATTCGCCGACCTGCCGGGCCCGCTTGTTCTCATAAGAATTTGCGAGCGATCCAATCACGTCGTCGTCGCCATTATATTTCTTTGTGGACGAGGCGTCGGTGAAGGCGTGCCGTGAATTAAAACTGCTGTTTTCGGGGCTGGCGGAGCGGATATCGTTGCGGTTGACCATCGTAGTGCCTCCTGTTTTTCGAGGCAGACGGTCGAAACCGAAACGGTCAGGGCGTTAGGCTAACGAGCGTCTGCGAAACTCTTGTTTTAATCATTAAGTATTGCCCTATTCGATCAACGTCATCTCAGGGTAGGAAAAATTATAGCACAGGAAGTCAATCCTCGGGGGAAAACCTTTGCAAGACAATAACCAACGCTTGGGCTAAACTAAACGCTTTCACAAGCGGCGATGGACGAGAAATATTTTCCTAAAAAGGTCGAGCAGAAATGGCAGCGCCTATGGGCGGAGCGCGGTACGTTCAATGCCGAGATTGACGACTCGCGGCCGAAGTTTTATCAGCTCGAAATGTTGCCTTATCCGTCGGGCAATCTGCACATGGGACACGTGCGCAATTACACGGCGGGCGATGTTCTGGCCTGGTACAAAAGGCTGAAGGGATTTAATGTTCTGCATCCGATAGGTTGGGATTCATTTGGCCAACCTGCCGAGGATGCTGCCGTGAAACGCGGCGTGAATCCCCGCACGTGGACCGAAGAGAATATTGCTGCGATGCGTGGCAAGCTCGAGCGGCTCGGGTTTAGCTATGACTGGCGGCGGCAGATGTTTGCCCACACGCCGGAGTACTACAAGTTCGATCAGTGGTTCTTTTTGAAAATGTACGAGCGCGGTCTCGCCTACAAACGCCTGACGCACGTCAATTGGTGCGAACACGATCAGGCGACGCTCTCGAACGAACAGGCGAGCGGTGGGCTCTGCTGGCGGTGCGGAAATCCCGTCACGAAAAAGAAGCTCGAGCAGTGGTTCTTTAAGACTACTTCCTATACCGAAGAGCTGCTGGAAGGGATTAAGGAGATCGAGGCAAATTGGCCGTCGAGCGTTCTCAAGCGACAGTCCGATTGGATCGGAAAGTCCGAAGGGGCATTTGTCGATTTTGCGCTCTCGACATCCGACACGCACGAGAAAATTCGCGTATTCACAACGCGCATCGATACGATCTACGGTGCGAGTGCCCTTGTCGTTGCGCCCGAGCATCCTCTAGTCGAAGGGCGTCTCCAATCCTTGTACGCGAACGTTGTAGATAAGATCGCAAAGATGCGTGCCGAGAACGCGAAGCCCAAAGATCTCGAAACCGAGGTTGAAAAAGACGGCATCGCTACGGGGCTCACCGCGACGAATCCGTTCAGCGGCGAAGAGCTGCCGGTTTGGGTCGGCAACTACGTGATGATGGATTACGGCACCGGAGCGGTGATGAGCGTACCGGCGCATGATGAAAGGGATTTTGAATTTGCGAATAAGTTTGGCCTCGCTATCAAGCGAGTTGTAGAACCTGCGACACCGGATAATGCAGCGAGCGATCAGGCATTTACGGAATATGGAGTTCTGGCAAACTCCGGCGAATGGTCCGGAAAATCCAGCGAAGACGCAAATCGCGAGATGGCTGCCTTCGCGGCAGATAAGGGATTTGGCGAATCGGCAACAACGTATCGACTGCGCGATTGGGGAGTGTCTCGGCAGAGGTTTTGGGGTTCGCCGATTCCGATAGTTTACTGCGATAAGTGCGGAACGGTTCCCGAAAAGTTTGAGAACCTGCCAGTGCGGCTTCCCGAAAATGCCCCTATCAGCGGCACTGGTGAATCGCCGCTTGCAAAAGTTGCCGAATTCGTTGAGACAAGGTGCCCCCAGTGTGATGGCCCCGCCCGGCGCGAGACGGACACGATGGATACTTTTGTCGACTCCTCGTGGTACCTGTTTCGCTATACCGACCCGACAAACTTCGAGATGCCTTTTGATCCCGCCGCGGCAGCGTATTGGACGCCTGTGGATCAGTACATCGGCGGCGACGATCACGCGGTAATGCACCTGATCTATGTGCGGTTCTGGTCGAAGGTGATGCGCGACCTGGGACTCGTAAGTTTTGACGAACCGGTCACGCGTCTGCTCACCCAGGGAATGGTCGTCGGCGAGACTTTTTACGACGATTCGACCGGCAAGAAAATTTATCAGATGCCGGACGCGCTCACGGTCGAGCGAGATGCCAAGGGCAAGATCACGTCCGCGGTATCAGCCGGCGGTGAACCGCTTAAATACGCGATCGAGCGTATGTCGAAGTCAAAGGGCAACGGCGTTGATCCCGACGAGATGGTCGAGATCTACGGCGCGGATGCCGCACGCCTTTTTGTAATGTTTGCGGCACCTATCGAGAACGAACTCGTTTGGAACGAAGCGGGCATCGAGGGCGCCGTGCGGTTCTTGCAGCGTGTCTGGCGGCTAGTGCACAAGTGGCAGTCGGTCGAAAGCGGTCAGCCGTCGGCAATCAGTGCTCAGCCGGAAAATTCGGCCGCGCGTAAGCTGCAGCAAAAAACGCATCATACGATCCGCCGAGTCGGCGAGAGTTTGGACACCCTGCAATTCAACACTCCTATCGCAGCACTCATGGAGCTCTGCAATTCCATTTACGAGATCGAAATCGAGGGGGCGAGCGACGATGAGAAATCCGCGGTTCGTGAAGCGATCACGTCACTGATCCTAATGCTCGCGCCATACACGCCTCATGCGGCGGAGGAAATGCATTTCGGCCTCACAGGAGATGAAAGCGGAATTCTCGCGAGCGGTGCGAGATTCCCTGAGTTTGACCCTGCGATCGCGACTGCCGACGAGGTCGAAATTCCGATCCAGATCAATGGCAAGCTGCGTTCCCGCCTCTTGGTCGCTCCGGATACCGCGAGTGCGGAACTCGAATCGCTCGCCCTCGCCGACCAGAAGGCGCGAGAATACATCGACGGCAAACAGATCATCAAGATCGTAGTCGTTCCAAAGCGGCTCGTAAACATCGTCATCAAGGGTTAGGGACTCGATTTCCCTTGTATCTTTCGCCTCGGGCCGCAAAACTTAGTCCGCGAAATGCCGGGGCGAGCAATCTTTTTGCACGTTCATTAGAGATCCAGGGTGAAGTTGGCTCCGAGACGGAGGCTGCCTATCGCCCCTCGATCCTATACAGCTCGAACCGTGCCCGAACCCTTAAATCCCTCAACTGTTAAAAATAAAAAAGGCTTCGCATTTGCGGGTTTCCGTAATAGAATTCGTCTGTTGGCCATGCAACTAAGTCGCGGAGGTAGCTCATCATAGCGGGAGACGAAGTTTTACAATCTGCAGAGAGTCTGCATGGAGCGTTTATGGAAACGAGTTCGTTGGTCGTAGAGCGTGATCTGTCTTTTCACGTTGAAGAGGCGATCGAGCCGTCGGCTTTCGCGGCTAAGTCCCCACGCGTCGAGATCACCGACAAGACGCCTGACCTGGACCTATGCCGTCTTGCGGCTGCGGGAGATCTTGCGGCGTTCGAGATGGTCTATCAGCGCTATCACCGGCGGACATACAGCCTCGCACTGAGAATGACAGGCAGCTCCACCGAGGCGGAAGACCTCACGCAGGAAGTTTTCATTCAGCTTTTCCGAAAGATCGGCAGTTTTCGCGGCGACTCCGCATTCTCGACCTGGCTTCATCGCATGACGGTGAATCAGGTGCTGATGCATTTTCGCCGCCGAAGCGTAAAGAACGAGCGAACGAGCGAAGATGGCGAGATGCCGGAGCAGACGGTTCGCGGTTCGGCTAATCCAAACAAAATGCAGGTCGTCGACAGGATCGCTCTCAAAAAGGCGATCGCCGAACTGCCGAATGGTTACCGGCGGGTATTTATTCTGCATGACGTCGTGGGCTTCGAGCATGAGGAAGTCGCGAGAATGATGGGCATCTCAGTCGGCACTTCCAAATCGCAGCTTCACAAGGCCCGGCTCAAGCTGCGCGGACTGCTCGTTAAGTAGGCAGAATAATCGCGAGCTATTGAAACGGGGGCACGAACAAAGATCGCATTGTTCGTGCCCTTTTTATTCAATATCCGTGCCAATTTACAGGCTTAAGGGCAACGTAACAGCGTCGTTCGCATCTATTTAGCATTAGGGATGAGTTGCGAAGAGTACAAATCGGATTTGGTAGCTTTTATGGAAAGCGGGCTCGACGAGGCCCGTGCAGGCAGTATCCGTATGCACCTCGCGGAATGCGGAGATTGTGCGCAGGTATGCGAGGACCTTTCGACTTTTAGCGAGGCCTCGGTAGACGGTTCGACGCCTCCCAACGCACAGGCACTGTGGTGCCGAATTAACAATATAATCGAGAGCGAGATCGAACCGCCGAAGACGGTCCAGCCGGAACGGCGTCGTTTCTGGCAGGTTTCCTTTGGGCAGCTTGCAGCCGCGCTTCTCTTAATCGCGATCTTTAGTTCGGTCGCAACGGTCGCGTTTATCCGGTATTACTCGCCCGCGGTCAGTGAGGATTTTGCTCTTCGCGGTGTGCAGCAGACGACCGTCGAAAAATTGCTCAGCAGGGTCGGGCTGATAGATTCACCACAGCAGGTCCGGGAGCGCAGGATCAAGGAACAGCAGGCCGCGATCCAGTACTGGGACACGCGCGTTCAGATGCGCCGAGCGGCGTGGGACGGGCAAACACGAGACGCCTTTGACCGCAATTTACAGGTGATTAACGAAACCCTTAGTGAATATACGGTGATCCTGGAAAAGGATCCGGACGACGATCTTTCGGGTGAAATGCTGGATTCTGTGCTTACTGATAAAATGAACCTGCTACGCGATTTCTCGGACCTCTAGCTTCAATGTCCCCTCTATCGACCCTTAAGTTTTTTGTCCGGACAGCAAAAACTACGGCCATAGCCAGCGTAGTTTTTTTCTTTGTGCTCGGCGCAGCCGAAGCCGCCGCACAGAAGAAGTTTTCGCGTTCATATCCGGCCGGACAGAATGTTCGTTTGCAGTTGATGAATCGAACCGGCACGATCACGGTCGAGGGTTGGAACCGATCAGACGTTAACGTGACGGCCTCGCTTGAGGCACCTGCCGCGAACATCGCACCGCAGAATCTCAGCGGCACGATTACGATTAATCTGGTCAGGGACAATCAGGGCCGCGGCGAAGTCGGCAGTGTAAATTTCTATATTCGCGTACCGTATTACGCGATGGTCGACATTGAAACCAAAATCGGAAACCTCAGTGTTACCAACGTTCGCAGCGGCCTCGTCCGGGCGAGAATCTCGAGCGAGGGCGACATAACCCTGACAAACATAGGTGCGGCCGCAGTCTCGGCGGAGAATGTTGTGGGCGACATTTTCTTTGACGGTGAGATCCAGGCCGGCGGGAGCTATAGGTTTTCCTCGATGCGCGGCAACGTCAATTTGCGCATCCCTTTCAACTCGTCTTTTCGACTCGTCGCGACCGCTCCGTCGACTCGCAATATCTCCCTCGGTGTTTTCTCAAACGATTCGGTAAATTTTGTCGGTGACGGCCGCCGTGTCGTCGGTCGATTTGGCGACGGCAGTGCTACGCTTTCCGTAACGAATCAGAAGGGAAGCATTGCCTTCCTGCGTCGGTAATCTCTCAATGCGAAAACTCATACTTGCCATTGCATCAATCGGCGTGCTGGCCGCGGCCTCTGTCATCTCAGGCCAGTCTATCAAACGAAGTTTCTCTAAGACCGAGCGGATTGCGTTTGGTCCGGGCGGCACCGTTTCTATAGTCGGAGCGCCGAACGGAGCGATCAGGATCACCGGCGCGAGCAGCCGCGAGGTCGAGATTACGGCCGATATCGAGCTCACTGCGACGAGCGAAGCCGATATTCAGCGGCTCGCCCAAGTGACTACGTTCGTAGTTGACGACAGCCTGAGCAACGTGTCGATTGTCACCACGGGAACTCATAATAAGTTGGGCGATAAAAAATTCTGGAAGAAATTTCCCGCGCATCTGATGAGCCTGCCGTTTCGAGTTGATTACACAATCGGCGTGCCGCGCTACACGGATTTAGCGATCACCGGTGGCAAAGGCGACCTCGTAATAGACGGCGTGGAAGGCGGTTTTACGATCAGTGCGCTGGAGTCGAATGCCCGCATAAATCTTATCGGCGGCTCTTTGGTCGCGACATTCGGGTCGGGGACCGTGGACATCTCGATGCCGGATCGCAGTTGGCGCGGCAGTGCGATCGAGGCGGCACTCGCTACGGGCACGATGACGGTCAATCTACCGAACGGCCTCAGTGCGGAGCTCGACGCATCGATTCTAAAATCCGGAATAATCGAGAACTCACTAATTAACCTCAAGCCACGTAATCGCAAGGCTCCGATCACCGATAAGGCTGTAATTGCGACTGCAGGCAGCGGCGGCACCGCAATGAAGTTTACGGTAGGTGATGGCACCCTCTGGCTCCGGCCTATCAAAAAGATCAACTAGCAGTCGCCTCTCGCGCATTTCACGGCGATCTGTCGTAAAATAGTGTCGAATCACACGAGGCTTATGTCCATAAAATCAGATCTCTGGCTGCGCCGAATGGCCGCAGATTACCGCATGATCACGCCCTTTCTTGGCGAACTGGTCCGCGAACATGACGGGAAACGTATCATTTCGGCGGGAGCGTCGAGTTATGGCTATGATATGCGGCTCGCTGACGACGGCTTTCGCATTTTTTCTTCGGTGCATGGCAAAGAGATCGACCCAAAAAAGTTTGACGATCAGTATTCACTAATCGAACCCGATCTGAATACCGCCAATGACGGCGCCCAGTATTACCTGCTGCCGCCGCATCACTACGGCCTCGGCGTCACGGTGGAGACCTTCAAAATGCCGCGAAACGTCACCGGCATCGCTCTCGGCAAATCGACCTACGCACGCGCAGGTCTCCTCGTGAACACAACGCCGCTCGAGGCCGGCTGGACCGGGCGCCTCGTCGTCGAGATCGCGAACCTTGCAAATCTGCCGCTTCGCGTTTACGTCAACGAGGGCATCGGCCAGATTCTCTTTTTCGAGTCGGACGAAGACTGTGCGGTCAGCTATGAAGACCGAGGCGGAAAGTATCAGGGGCAGACAGGCCTGACGTTTGCAAAGGTGTGACGTCGCGATGCAGAAGATCCACAACTACATCGGCGGCGAGTTGATCGCACCGCAATCGGGCGAGTATCTCGATAATTTCAATCCCGCGACGGGTGAAGCGTATTCGCTGCTCGCGGATTCTGACGAGCGCGATGTGGAGGCGGCCGTTGAAGCGGCGCGTACAGCTTTTCCGGCATGGGGCTCGCTCTCTGCGGAGGCGCGGCACGATCATCTGATAAGAATCGCGACACTGATCGAGCGCGATCTGGAGTCGCTCGCGGTTGCGGAGAGCATCGATCAAGGCAAGCCTGTTTCGCTCGCGCGCACGGTCGATATACCGCGTGCAGTTTCGAACTTTAAGTTTTATGCGACCGCGGCGATGCACACGGCAAACGAGTCGCACGATATGCATGGCACCGCGATCAACTACACGCTGCGCCAGCCGCTCGGCGTCGTGGGCTGCATTTCGCCGTGGAATCTGCCGCTGTATTTATTCACCTGGAAGGTCGCTCCGGCACTCGCTGCCGGCTGCACAGTCGTCGCAAAGCCGTCAGAGATCACGCCGATGACTGCGTACCTTTTATCAGAGCTTTGCATTGAGGCCGGCCTGCCGCCCGGCGTCTTGAATATTGTTCACGGTACGGGCCCGAAGGTCGGAGCGGCTATCGTCGCGCACAAAGAGGTAAAGGCAATCTCGTTTACGGGCGGCACAGCAACCGGCGAGGCGATCGCTCGAACGGCTGCACCGATGTTTAAGAAATTGTCGCTCGAGCTGGGCGGGAAGAATCCGAACATCATATTCGCCGACTGCAACTACGAAGAGATGCTCGCGACGACGGTCCGATCGTCGTTCTCGAATCAAGGCGAGATCTGCCTTTGCGGGTCGCGAATATTTGTTGAGCGGCCGATCTACGAGAAGTTCAAGAAAGATTTTGTCGAACGCACAGTAGCGTTGAAAGTCGGAGATCCCGCGGACTCGGCAACCGACGTCGGGGCGATCGTATCCAAACAGCATTTCGAGAAGATCTTGTCGTACATTGATCTCGCGAAGACAGAAGGCGGGAAGGTCTTGACGGGCGGAAGCGGCGATTCATCGGCGGGCTGGTTCATCGAACCGACGGTAATCGAGGGTCTGCCACACGATTGCCGTACGAACCAAGAGGAAATCTTTGGCCCCGTCGTAACGATCATGCCATTCGATACGGAAGAAGAAGTTCTGGCCCAGGCAAACAGCGTCCGCTACGGGTTGTCCGCGACGGTTTGGACCGAAAACCTTTCGCGTGCGCATCGAGTCGCCGCAAAGATCGATTCCGGCGTCGTCTGGGTAAACTGCTGGCTGTTGCGTGATCTGCGAACCCCTTTCGGCGGAATGAAAGACTCCGGCATGGGCCGCGAAGGCGGTTTTGAGGCGTTGAGATTTTTTACCGAAGAGAAGAATGTTTGTGTGAAGATTAGTGGATAAACTGTATGGACCAACATTTAAACCTATTTAAGTTTTTCAACAGCAGCGACGAAGATCATTTGGAAGATAATTTGTCTCGTGGATTCGCGCTCTGCTCTCGTTACGACAATCTCTTCCTTGACAAAGTTTTGCATGAAGTACTTGGTGCAGACGAATACAAGCGCCTCTTCGAGACCGATTTTCCAGATTATTCAATCGAAATCGACCTTCAGAATAGAGTCAATGGCCTTAGTGAGTTTAATAAGATAATTGGTGTCACTTGTAGCGGTGAAAGTGTTGCTACTTTCGATGATATTGAAGCTTTCGGAGCGATCTCGCCAGAAACGGATGTTTGTTTTCAAGTTCACGATACTTGTATTCTCTTTGAGTTCAAGAGAACGAATGAAAACTGCGCTGCTCAATTGAAGGCGCAGGTTGAAGGCGTTAAGGCGAATTCTCCATCAGCGGTAGTCAAATATACGGATCTTTGTTGGCCTAAGATCATTCAGATTCTTCTAAATGTTTCGTCACTTCAAAAACAAACCTCAACAGAAAACCCGTTTACTCGAGATTTGATTAGTTTCCTCGAAAGCATTCGTCCCGAATGGTTTCCGGATCGCCAACTACGGAATATCCCATTCTCAACCGATGAAGGCTCCTCCAATTCACGTTTGCTTAATATTCGTTTGAATAACATTAAGATGCGATCCTTTGGCGAAGACGCAATTAAGGATTTTCGCGGCACTCATGACCGACGAGCGATTAAGGTGAATTTCGGATGGATCAATGAAGTTAATATAGGCCCAGATAACATTAAAGATAATCAGTTCATCACTGTTTCGTTTCACTTTGGCGATACGAAAGAACAAGGCAAGATATTTTTCGATAAGATTGGCGACAGAATGCCTGATTTGGCAACTTTCGGCGGTTTTCAGACTGTAGTTTCTCCGTATATTAAGTTTAGCAATGCGTTTGGAAAGGGATTACTCAGTATCAAATTGTCGAAGGAAGAGTTTCGACGAACTCACACACGCCAATTTTTTGAGATCACCGCGAAAAAATGGAATCGAACGGACTGGCCGGTCCTGGCAAATATATTGGAACCAGTCATTTCGAATTGGGAAACTCGTTGTACAGCGATTAATTCCCGACCTGATTGGAACTGGAACTCGCAGTTTGTTACAACTAATCGTTCGAGCCTGTTGCTCTCACTTGGTATTCACTTACAAGTGCTCATTCCATACTCCAAGTGTCAGGAATTGGACGACCAAATTGAAAATCCCTCATTAGCAAAGACGTTTAAGCAACTTATTGAAGAAGTGAAAGAACGAATCGACGGGACGGAAGTCGCCATCACGAGGCTTTAGGATAGAGTCATGAAAATATTCCTTACCTTTTTGTTTCTATTAGTTCTATTTACAGTCGTCTCTGCGCAGGTTAAGCCGCCGACCGAATCGGCAATGGACCGGTTTCTGCGCTACGTCAAGATCGACACGCAGTCGGCTGAGGACGCGGGTAAGTTTCCGAGCACTGAGAAGCAGCTCGTGCTTGCGCGGCTGCTCGAGGGTGAGTTGAAGGCGCTTGGCGCGACTGACGTTCGCATCAGCGAAGAGGGAATCGTTTACGCGATGATTCCCGGAAATCTCGCTGACAATTCGAAGGTGCCGACGATCGGATTCATCGCACATATGGATACGTCGCCCGCAGTTTCAGGTGCGAACGTGAACGCGATCATTCACAAAAATTACAAGGGCGGCGATATTGTCCTGCCGAACGACAAGACGCAGGTAATCACTGTGGCCCAGAATCCCGATCTCAAAAATTTGATCGGCGACGATATCATCACCGCCGACGGCACGACGCTGCTCGGTTCCGATGACAAGGCCGGCATCGCGGAGCTGATGACGATGATCGACATCCTGAAGCAGAATCCTTCGATCAAGCACGGCAATATCGCGATTGCCTTCACGCCTGACGAAGAGGTCGGCGGGCCGATGGACAAGTTTGACATTAAAGGTTGGGGAGCGAAATTCGCTTACACGGTCGATGGCGAGCAGCTTGGCGACATCTCGAACGAGACGTGGTCGGCCCGGAGTGCGACCGTGACATTTAACGGCCGCTCCACGCATCCCGGTTATGCAAAAGGAATATTGATCAATTCTGGCTACGCGGCCGGCGACTTTCTCTCGCGTTTCACCGAGATGATTCCGAATCGGCCTGAGACCACTGAGAAACGCGAAGGCTTTATTCACGTCTCGACCGCGACAATGTCGGAGGAGACTTCGACGGTGAAGATAATCCTGCGAAACTTTGACATCAACGGCCTTGCGGCACAGGAAGAAGCGGTCAGGCGCGTGATGGCGGAAACACAAAAGAAGTATCCGGACGTGAAGATCGCGTACGAAAGTAAGCTCGGATACCTGAATATGAAGGAAGTCCTGAAGGACTATCCGCAGCTCACAGATTACGCGATTGAAGCGGCCGGACGTGCCGGCGTAAAAGCTCAGCTTCGCCCGATACGCGGCGGCACCGACGGGGCCCGCCTCACCACACGCGGCCTGCCTACGCCGAATCTATTTACAGGCGGGCACAACTTTCACGGAAAGCTGGAGTGGAACTCGCGAAAAGGCCTCGAGAAATCTACCGAGACGCTCGTGCATCTCGTGCAGATCTGGGCCGAGAGTTTGCCTGCTTTTTAATAATCAGATATTATCCGGCGAAGCAGGATTCTTTCACGTTCTTACGCGTTGAAACTATGAAAAATACGATACTCAAATTACTCCTAGCACTTTTCATATGCTCTTTTGCACATGACAGCCGTGCTCAACAGTCGCTTGAGCAGGAGGCCGTGGCATTTGCAGGACAATACCAGAAGGAAACTAACAACAAAAATATTGCCTTTCTTGAAAAACATCTCGATGATACGTTCATCAGTGTTGGGCCGAACAGCTCGATCTGGAGCAAATCCCAGGCACTTGAAAATGCCAGGAGGCCCGGCGAGACTCAGGATTTCAAAGTGATGGAGGTCAAAGGAGTTCCTGTCAAGACGATCAGCTCGGGAAACATAGTTGTTCTAATATCCAATTGGAAGGTTGTTCGGCAGGCGAACGCTGCGGCTAACGCCGCACCCCAGATCGATTCGGGCACCACAACCGCCGTCTACCAGAAAACCGACGCGTGGCGCATTTTATCCGAACACGTCGCATTCGACCGGCCGTTGCCGTCAAATGAATTGGGTGAGATCGGTCGAACGAGTCGGGTATTCGACCGAGCATTGGTGTTTCGCAATTATAATGACGTCGAGCCTCTTCTAACCCAGAGATACATGCGAGTTGATGAAAATGGCTCGTCAATGAACAAAACAACGTTTTTATCGGACTTGCGCGAAGGGAGACTGGTGATTTTGTCCGTGAAAACCTCAAACGTTTATATCAATAGGCGTGAAAATTCGGCCGTTGAAACCGGCATGATCGAGGTAAAAGGAAAGCAGGCCGGCGCGGGTTTTGCGAAGCTTATGGAATATACGCGAATGTGGACAAAGACGGAAGATCGGTGGCGGGTGTCAGCGGATTACTTTGCGTCCGTGGCTCCCTAGAACTGTCAATAGAAATATCGAAAAATCGCCGGAAGCTGCGGCCTGACGAGTACGCTCGTCGTAATTAGGCGTCGGTAAAAGCTTTGAGGCTGTCTGAAAAGGCAGCCTCTTTTTTGTATCGATTCCTCGGAATTCGCGGAGCAGATGCCTTCAATTAACCTTTATACAATTCAGGAAACTTCTTCTTGAGGTCCTCTAACTTTGGCATATCGTGCCGCACGATGTAGGGTTGTCTCGGATTTCGCACGAGATAGTTCTGGTGATAGGCCTCGGCATCGTAGAATTTCTCGAGCGCGACGACCTGCGTCACGACCTTGGACTTAAAGCGGGCCGATTTGTCGATAGCCGCGATATATTCCTCAGCCACCTTCTTCTGCTCCGCGTCAGTATAAAAAATAGCTGAACGATACTGCGGACCAACGTCCGGGCCTTGGCGATTAAGCTCGGTCGGGTCATGTGCCACCGTGAAGAAAACGGCGAGCAATTGAGAATATGTGATCTGCTGCGGGTCGTATGTCACGAATACGGCCTCGGCATGCCGCGTGGCCCCGCCGCTGACCGCGTCATAATTCGCCGATTTCGCATCCCCGCCCGTGTAGCCTGATTTCGCGTCCTTCACGCCTTTCAGGTTCTCGAAGACGGCCTCAACGCCCCAAAAACAGCCGCCCGCGAATATTGCGGTTTGCTCACCCTTTGGCACGGTCGCTGCCGCGGCGAGGCCCGGGGCGAGGTCTTTGAGATTAACCGTCTCGGTTGAGCTAACGGTGTTGCAGGCCATAGCCAGCATCAAAAGTGCAAAACTAAGTAATGTCATAACTTTCATCATATTCGCTCGCAAAGAGTTCATTCGTCCAAATAGAGTAGTTGGATGCTTTGTAAACGTGTAAAGCCTACTGCTAAACTTGGCGAGAATCGAACGCATGAACGACGACTTGATCAATTCGGACAGAGCCCCGGAACCAGTCGGCCTCTATCCGCATGCGCGGCGAGTGGGCAATCTGCTATTTCTCTCAGGCGTCGGGCCGCGCGAGCGTGACACGAAAAAAATTCCCGGAGTAGAGCTCAACTCGGCGGGCGAGATCGTCTCCTATGATATCGAAGCCCAGTGCCGTTCCGTGTTTACAAACGTCCGAACGATAGTCGAAGATGCAGGCTCGTCGTGGGAGGATATTGTAGACGTGACCGTGTTCCTGACGAATATGAAGGACGATTTTGCGACGTATAATCGCATTTACGCAGAATATTTTGCAGATAGCCAGCCGTGCCGCACTACGGTCGAGGTGGGTTCGTTGCCCACGCCGATAGCCATCGAATTAAAAGTTATTGCAACGATCGATTGAAAAGGAGAAATTCGTGATAGAAGCAAAAGGTTACGCAACACATGATGATAACGCCAAGTTCGTGCCGTTCGATTTGGAACGCCGCGATGTCGGATCCAACGATATTCTTATTGACATCGAGTATGCCGGAATATGCCACTCGGATATTCATCAGGCCAAAAATGAATGGAAAGATTCTATGCCGACAAATTATCCGCTGGTTCCGGGGCATGAGATCGTCGGACGTGTATCGCAGGTCGGTGACGCTGTGACAAAATTTAAGATAGGCGATGTGGCAGGCATAGGCTGCTTTATCGATTCGTGCCGCGAATGTGCAAACTGCAAAAACGGGCAGGAGCAATTCTGTTTGAAAATGGCAGCATACACCTACAACGGCACCGAGATGGATCGAGCAACTAAAACGTTTGGCGGTTATTCGGATAAATATGTTATCGACGAGAATTATGCTCTAAAGGTAAAAGCCCGCGGTGACCTTTCCGGTGTCGCACCGTTGCTCTGCGCGGGCATCACGACCTATTCGCCGCTAAAGCGTTTCAACGTCGGCCCCGGCCAGAAAGTCGGGATCGTCGGCCTGGGCGGCCTTGGACACATGGGCGTCAAGATCGCTAAGGCAATGGGAGCGGACGTTACGATCTTCAGTACCTCGCCGTCCAAAGAAGCCGATGCAAAATCGCTTGGAGCGGATCATTTTGTCGTCACAAGCGATCCGGCAAATCTGGAGCCTCTGGTGGGAACATTTAATATGATCCTCGATACAGTTTCAGCGGATCACGATGTTAATCAGTATCTGAATCTGCTCGGAGTGGGCGGCGCAATGGTCGTTGTCGGCGTTCCGCCAAGCCCGAATCAGATCCATGCTCTGTCGCTGATATTTGGCAACAAAACGCTGTCCGGCTCCCTGATCGGCGGCATTCCGGAAACACAGGAGATGCTCGATTTCTGTGCCGAACACAACATCACGTCCGACGTCGAGGTGATCACGCCCGACCGCATAGAAGAAGCCTACGACCGAACGGTAAAGGCCGATGTCAGGTATCGGTTCGTGATCGACATGGCAAATGCATGAGATACATCGCCCTGCTCCGCGGTATCAATGTCGGCGGCAATACGATGCTCAAAATGGCCGAGCTCAAGGCGACGTTTGAATCGGTCGGTTTTACGAGCATTGTAACTTACATTAACAGCGGTAATTTAGCCTTCGACACTCGAAGGACTTCTGAGGCTGCTCTCGTTGAGAAGGTCGAGAAGGGAATCGAAGCAAGATTCGGCAAGCACGTGCCGGTGATGGTTCGCGAGCAGGATGAGATCAAGCGCATCCTTGCAAACAACCCGTACGAGGGCGATTACGAAAGCCATAAGGAAATGCACGTTCTCTTTCTGAAAGAAGAAATACCACGGGAAAAGACCGACCAACTGCTCGCGGCCGCGCCGGAAAGGGAACGGTTTTCCGTAAAGGGTCGCGAGATATATTGTCACCTGCCGATGGGCGTCGCCGACAGTCTGCTCGGGAAAAGCTTTATCGAGAAGAAGTTGAAAGTCGCCGTCACCGCCCGCAATTGGCGAACCGTCGAGAGGCTCGCGGAGCTATAATCACGCCCGCCCTTCGAGCACCAAGTTGAACGGCGTTTCGGTGGCCCGACGAAAACGCGTAAATCCGCCCTCGGTTGCTACCTCGCGGAGTTTCGCCTCGCCCGCCTGTGCTCCTAGACATGCACCGACCTCCTGCGAACGCGATGCCGGCGTGCAGATCATCGTCGATGCCGAATAGTAGACGCGTCCGATGGGAGTATAATTCTCGGCGTACGAATCGTTTGCAAAGGGCTCTACGATCATCCAGGACCCCTCCTCACTCAGCGACGCTCTGACATGCTTTGCTGCCCCGACAGGATCGCCCATGTCGTGCAGGCAGTCGAAAAAAGTAACCAAATCGTACCCGCTGCCGGGAAAATCCTTCGCATTCGCAACTTCGAAGCGCGCTCGCTCCGCCACGCCAGCGTCTTCGGCCTTCTGCCGTGCGGCGACGATTGAGGCTTCGTGGTAATCGAACCCAATAAACTCTGACGCGGGATATGCTTGCGCCATCAGGATGGTGGACGCGCCTAACCCGCATCCGACGTCAGCTACCTTGCCGCCCTGTTTTAATTTGTCTTCTACGCCGTCGAGCGATGGTATCCAAGAGGTCGTTAGATTCGCCGCATAGCCGGGACGAAAGAATAGTTCGGTACCACGAAATAGGTCGTGATGGTGCTCGTGCCATCCAAAGCCTGCACCGGTCTTGAACCGCTCGATGAGCTCCGGCACTGAGCGCAGGGCGGACGTCGCCAGAATGAACGCACCCGGCAGGTAGGCGGCGCTATTCTCGTCCGTCATTACGAATGCCTGTTCCTCTGTCATGTAATATCCGTCCGCATCCTGGTCATATTCGACGTAACCGCTCGCGGCTTGCGCGTTGAGCCATTCGCGCACGTAGCGTGCGTCGGCCCCCGTACTCTTCGCGAGCTCGTCCGAACTTATTCGCTTGCCCGGCTCCGCCATCGCTTTATAGAGCCCCAGACTTTCGCCGATAACGATGGACCCGGCGTGCATTGTTGCTCCGAGATCGGCAACAAACTTTCCCAACAATTCATTCAATTTATCTTCGTTCATCCTGCGCACCCTCCACTGAAGCATCCCGACGGTTAAGAACTGTACTACACGTTGTAGCCTGTTGTCCGAAAGAAACCGGAAGTGTTTCAAAATTGCCAGCGAACGAGAAAACGGGACCGCAGCCACGTCCGTGTCAGTGGCAATTACGATACAATATTTGAATTGTGCCGATTCGCCGCCCTTTCAATTTAAAAAAGTGGGTTGATGAGCACCGGCATTTGCTCAAGCCGCCGGTTGGGAATCAGTGTGTTTATAACAACGGCGATTTTATCGTGATGGTCGTTGGGGGGCCGAATTCGCGCAAAGACTATCACTGGGACGAGGGCGAAGAGCTTTTTTACCAGCTTGAGGGCGATCTCACGGTGCACATCCAGGAAGACGGTATAGCCGTCGCGGTGCCGATCCGCGAGGGCGAAATGTTTCTCCTGCCGCCGCGTGTGCCGCATAATCCGATTCGCGGGGAGAACACGATCGGCCTCGTCATCGAACGCAAACGCCGCGACGGTGAGCTGGATGGCCTGATGTGGTTTTGCGAAAGCTGCAACGAAAAACTCTACGAAGAGTATTTCGAGCTCACCGACATCACGAGTCAGTTCCAAACGGTTTTCAAAAAGTTCTACGACTCTAAAGAGCTACTAACCTGCAAAAATTGCGGGGCCGTGATGAAGCCGCCGCCGGTGGCGACTTAGTTCAGATGTCCGTACTTTTCAAAGAGCTCAAGGCTCTTATTAAGTCTTTTAATGAACACGAGGTCGAATTCGCACTGTGTGGCGGTCTCGCGGTTGCGGCTCATGGATTGGTACGGGCGACCGAGGACATCGATTTCCTGATTCGAGTAGAGTCACTCGAGAAGGCATTTGCCGCGGCTGCGGAGATTGGCTTTGATATTCACGGACTTGATATATCATTCAAGGAACGAACGGTTGAGATCAAGCGCGTGTCGAAAATTGTCGGCGAAGATGTAATCTCACTGGATCTTTTGCTCGTGACCGATGCCGTCGAGGACGTTTGGGAGAATAGAATGGATCGTGAATTTCTCGGTGAAGCCATCGCAGTTGTTTCGCGGGAAGGCCTGATCAAGATGAAGCAACAGGCAGGCAGGCCACAAGATCTTTTAGATATTGACAGGTTGGAGAATGAAAGAGGTTGATATGTCATCGGAGGCAATAGCGCGGCGGTTGCGCCAGGTAAGCGAACTGCGCGATCTCTGTTTAGCCTTGATGAAGTCAAAGCCGATCACGGCGGAACGGGCATCGCACCTGCGTCGGATGAGTCAAAAGGAAAGGCCCGAAAAAAAGGGTTAAGCGTGGACACGCCGAAGGCTTAGGTTCGAGGGATGCCGAGGGCGGCGGGCCTCGGTTACGTCGATGCTGTCCCGAGCAGCTGGACGGACGAGTGCGCCGACGCACCGTAACCGTGGCTACTGATCATATACGAGGCAGGCGCGTGTCTTCACGCTCTATTTGAATCTCGGTTCGGAAACCCTTCATCGCTCCTATTCCTGTGGGAATTGTGAGACCCAACCGGCTCACGCCGGATGCTTCTGACTTTCTATGCTAAAGATCGACGTCCATACACACATACTTCCAAAAGAAATTCCAAAGTGGAAGGATAAATTTGGCTATGGCGGATTTATAGCGCTCGATCATTACAAACCGTGCTGTGCGCACATGGTCCGCGACGACGGAAATCAGTTTCGCGATGTAGAAGAAAACTGTTGGGAGCCGATCAGGCGAATCAAGGAAATGGAAGCGGCGGGTGTGAGCGTGCAGGTCCTTTCGACCGTACCCGTGATGTTCAGCTATTGGGCGAAGCCGCAGGACGGCGCAGAGATCGCTACATTTCTGAACGATCACGTCGCCGCGGTAGTTGGCGAATTTCCACTCCGGTTTATCGGTCTTGGAACCGTGCCGCTGCAGGACACGGTGCTCACAATAAAGGAACTCGAACGCTGTAAGTCGATCGGGCTTGCGGGCGTTCAAATCGGCACGAACGTTAATCAGCTAAACCTGAGCGAGCCACAATTTTTCGATTTCTTCAAAGCATGCGAAGAGCTGCGGATGGCCGTTTTCATTCATCCTTGGGAAATGATGGGTGAGACCGATATGCAAAAGTATTGGCTGCCATGGCTCGTCGGAATGCCTGCAGAGGTCTCGCGTGCGATCTGCTCGCTGATCTTTTCAGGGACGCTAGAACGACTGCCGGACTTGCGAATATGTTTTGCCCACGGCGGCGGCGCATTTCCGTCAACCATCGGGCGGATCGAGCACGGATTTGAGGTTCGGCCAGACCTGTTCACGGACAATGCCTACGGCGCGCGAAAGTATCTACATCGAATGTATTTCGATTCGCTCGTTCACGATGCCGCAGTACTCGACTACCTGGTCCGGCTAGTTGGGGCGGATCGCGTTATGCTCGGCAGCGACTATCCTTTCCCGCTGGGCGAGGCCGAGCCCGGTAAGCTGATAAAGTCGATGGACGTTGACCCTGCCGCGATGGAATCGCTGATGAGCGGAACGGCGCTGGATTGGCTCGGCCTGGATAGTCGGACGTTTGCTCAAATATGAACTCGCGTGAGACCGCACATCCATTAGATCGCCTAGACCCGCTGGCGCATTTTCGCGAGCGGTTTCATTTTCCGGTAGGTGGCGCGTCCGAGACGCCGGTCTATTTCACCGGCAATTCGCTTGGCCTGATGCCAAGGAAGGCGCAAGAGTATGTCGAGCAGGAACTCGACGACTGGTCGCGCCTCGCGGTCGGGGGCCACCTACGGGCAAAGAATCCGTGGCTGCCGTATCACGAATTTTTGACCGAGCCGATGGCGCGCATTGTCGGGGCGCTTGGCTCAGAAACGGTCGTGATGAACGCGCTCACGGTTAATCTTCACCTGATGCTCGTTTCGTTTTATCGGCCGACGCGTGCACGCTACAAGATCGCCATCGAGAAGGGCGCGTTTCCGTCGGATCAATATGCGGTCGAATCGCAGATTAAATTTCACGGCCGCGCCGCCATCGACGCGCTTATCGAACTATCGCCTCGCACCGGAGAATCGACGCTGCGGACCGACGACATAATCGACACGATCGAACGCGAGGGCGACGCAATCGCCGTGATCATGCTCGGCGGTGTGAATTATTACAGCGGACAGGCGTTCGATATGAAATCAATCACCGCCGCCGGGCACAAGATTGGGGCTCTCGTCGGATTTGATCTCGCGCATGCGGCCGGGAATGTAAAACTCGAGCTTCACGACTGGAACGTCGATTTCGCCGTATGGTGCTGCTACAAGTACTTGAACGGCGGTCCCGGTGCGGTCGCGGCAGCATTTGTTCACGAGCGGCACGCGACGTCGTTTGACTTACCGCGTTTCGCCGGTTGGTGGGGAAATAACAAAGCGACGCGATTTAAGATGGAGCCGACCTTCGTGCCGCTTCCGGGTGCCGAGGGCTGGCAGCTCTCAAATCCGCCGATCCTGCAAATGGCGGCGCTCAGGGCTTCACTCGAAATTTTTGAAGAAGCCGGAATGGATAATTTGCGTGCAAAGTCCGAAAAGCTCACCGGCTATCTCGAAACCCTGATTAACGACATCGACGACAAACGCATCTCGATCATCACGCCTCGGAACCCTGACGAGCGCGGATGCCAGCTTTCCATTCGGGTAGAGGACGCCGACAAAAGCCTATACGAGGCGATCTCTAAACAAGACGTGATCGCGGACTGGCGCGAGCCCGACGTGATCCGCGTGGCACCAGTGCCGCTCTACAATTCGTTCGCGGATGCCGCTAGATTCGCTGAAATACTGAAATCATGTCTCGCGTAACTGTCATCGGTGCGGGACTCGCGGGTTCGTTGCTTGCGATCTATCTCGCGAAGCGCGGCATCACCGTTGAGATCTTCGAGGCTCGCGGCGATCTGCGCAAAGAAGCGGTCGCGGCCGGCCGCTCGATTAATCTTGCTCTGTCCGATCGAGGCATCGCGGCGCTTCGCGACGTCGGGATGGACGAGTATATGCTGGTCGAGGCCGTCCCAATGTACGGCCGGATGATTCATACCGTATCGGGCGACACGAAGCTGCTGCCATACAGCGGGCGCAAGGGTGAATATATCAATTCAGTTTCGCGTACGGGTCTCAACGTCGCGCTCATAAACGAGGCCGAAAAATTCGAGAACGTTAGTCTCCACTTTAATGAGCGGTGCGTGGACTTCGATTGCGAATCGGGCGAGACATCGTTTTCTGCGGGATCACGTTTCCGGGCCGAGACGGTGATCGCGACCGATGGTGCCGGCTCGGCGATACGCGAGGCGATTGAGCGTAGCTTGCCGAAGTTTGAAGTGTCGCAGGTCTTTCTAGCTCACGGGTACAAGGAGCTGCACATCCCGCCCGGCCCGGAGGGCGCTTTCCTGCTCGCGAAGAACGCACTTCACATTTGGCCGCGACACCAGTTCATGATGATCGCGTTGCCGAATTTTGATGGCAGTTTTACGTGTACACTCTTCCTCGCACACGAGGGTAGTGCCGCCTCCTTTGCAGAACTCCCGAATCAGGCTGCGATTCTGGAGTTTTTCAGTCGTGAGTTTCCCGATGCGGTGCCGTTGATGCCTACACTCGCAGCAGATTTCTTTGCAAACCCGACCGGCAATCTAGGAACCGTGAAATGCTGGCCATGGAATGTTGGCGGCAAGTCGCTTCTGCTGGGTGACGCCGCTCACGCGATGGTGCCGTTCTACGGTCAGGGGATGAACTGCGCGTTTGAGGACGTGCGAGTGCTCGATCAGTTAATCGGCGAGCACGGATCGGACTGGGAGACTGTTTACGGCCGGTACGCCGAGCTTCGGAAGCCAAATACGGATGCAATCCAGGAGATGGCCGAGGAAAATTTTTACGAGATGCGCGACCGCGTGGCTGATCCCGTCTTTCAGCGAAAACGCGAGCTGGAAACGAAACTCGAACAGACCTATTCCGACTACTTTTCAAAGTACTCGATGGTTACATTTCGCGACGACATGCCGTATTCGATCGCAAAGAAAAGAGGTAATGCCCGGGACCAGCTGCTTATGGAAATCTGCGTCTCGGTCGAGCGCGTCGATGACCTGGACATAGATGATGTGATGAAGCGGGTGACAGCAATATGATCGGGTACGAGATCGTCGCAGATCTGTCGATACCTCTCCGGTTCGACGCTCCGCAGCCGAATGCATACGGCGTGGAGAGCGCGACTGCGACCGCGTGTGAATACGGCAACCTAGTCGGGGATACACGGCGGGGCGGGAGCTGTAATTTCGAGCGAGTCACGCTGATACCCCACTGCAACGGCACGCATACGGAGTGCGTGGGCCACATCATAAACGAACGAATCTCAATCCGTGATTGTCTGCAGGATGTGCTGATTCCGGCCGTCTTGGTTTCCGTCGAGCCGGAGAAATACGATACGGATGACTCGGTGCTCACGCGGGCGTCGCTGCAGGCAGCGATTGCGGACAAGAGTGTCGGCGCTCCGGCGGCGTTGGTCGTTCGCACGCTGCCGAATGATACAAGCAAGCTCTCGCGTGTATATGACGAGAAGAATATCCCGCCGTTTTTTAGCGAGGATGCAATGAGGCTGATCCTCGAGCGAGGTTTCAAACACCTGCTGGTCGATCTGCCGTCGATCGATAGATTGTTTGACGACGGCAGGCTGGCGAATCACCGAATTTTCTGGAGTGTGGCGCCTGACGGTTTCGAGATCAACGAAGGTACGAGGATAAACAGTACGATTACTGAGCTCATCTACGTTCCGGATGAGGTCGGCGACGGCGAGTATTTGCTCAACCTTCAGATCGCGCCTTTCGCACTCGACGCAGCGCCGAGTCGTCCCATCCTACTCAAGCGCATGCTCTAACGCGGGCCTCAGATCCGGATATTTAAATTCAAATCCGGCATCGCTCAGACGTTGCGGGACGACGCGCGTACTCGTTAAAAGGAGTGCGTCGCCCATCTCGCCGAGAAGTGTTGAAACGGCGAACTCAGGCAGCGGAATAAAGGTCGGACGGTACAAAACGTCGCCCATCGTTTTTGTAAATTCTTCGTTCGTGACCGGATTTGGGGACGTAGAATTCACCGCTCCGCGGAGGTTTTCATTCTCCAAGGCAAAGATAATCGCAGCGACCTGATCGTCGAGCGAGATCCAGCTGAACCACTGCTTACCGCTCCCGATAACGCCGCCAACGCCGAGCTTAAAAGGCAGGAGCATCGTGCCGAGAGCGCCGCCGTCCTTTGACAAAACCGTCGCGGTGCGGAGTAACACCGTTCGCACGCCCGCATCTTCCGCACGGCGCGATTCGGCTTCCCATTCCTTGCACACGTCCGGAAGAAAGCCTTCGCCGGCTCCGGAGGCCTCGGTCAATATCTCGTCGCCGCGCTCGCCGTAATAGCCCACCGCCGATGCCGCGACGAGGACTTTTGGCTTTGCCTTGAGGCGGGCAATAGCATTAACCACGCTGCGCGTTCCCTTTACACGGCTCTCGCGAATTGCCCTCTTCTTCTCGTCTGTCCAGCGAAGCGCCGCGATGCTCTCACCAGCGAGGTGAATAACTGCGTCGATGCCCTCGAGCTCCTCGAGCTTTTCAAAACCCTTGTCGGCATCCCACTCTATATGATTTGGATCGGTTGGCGTCGCGCGCGTCGTGAGCAGCAACTCGTGTTCACGCGCGCGAAGCGATTTCTGCAACGCCTGGCCTATCATTCCGCTCGCACCAGTGATCAAAATCTTCATACAGAAAATTTAACCACAGATGAGGATGATCGACACAGATAATAGTATGATTATTTGGGAGGTTGTCTCAGGTCATTCAGGACAAAATCGACCAGCATGTCGATCTCACGTTGTGTCAGTTGATCGCGGAACGGAACCATCCCGTTGCCGCCGTCGGTAATGTGCTGACGGATCTCACCCGCGGTCTTGTACTTGTACTCGCCACCGCGAAGGTTTGGAATCAGCCGGCCATCGTCGAGCGTGCGACCTTCGGCCTCGGGGCCGTGGCAGATCGCGCAGTTTTGACGGAAGAGGGATGCTTCGTAGCTCTTGTTGTCTGCGATCTGAACGCGGCCGGGCTCCGTTGCGGAACAGGCAGAGAAAATCAGAGCGACGCCCATCAGTAGAGACAATTTTATGCAGAATCTCACTTCGACTCTTCTTTTAAAGCACGTTTGAATATCTTGCCCGTGTTGCCGACGGGAAGCTCGGAGCGGAACTCGACGAAGCGCGGATACTTATTGGCGGCGATTCGTTCACGCGTCCATGCGATCAGGTTGTCTTCGGTGAGTGAGGCGTTTTTGTTTAGGACTACAAAGGCCTTTACCTCTTCCCCGAGACGTTCGTCCGGGACACCGATGACGGCGCAGAGTGAAACGTCGGGATGCGTGATAATGACTTCCTCGAGCTCGCGGGGATAGACGTTGTAGCCGCCGCGGAGGATCATATCCTTCTTGCGATCGACTATAGAGACGTAGCCTTCGTCGTCGATGATGCCGATGTCGCCAGTGTGAAACCAGCCGTTTCGAAAGGCCTCGGCCGTGGCATCGGGGCGTTTGTAGTAGCCCTTCATCACATTAGTCCCGCGAATAACGATCTCGCCTCGCTCGCCTGAAGGGACCTCGTTATCGTTGTCGTCAAAGCACTTAACATCGACTCCGAAAATCGCCTGCCCTACGCTGCCGGGTTTTGACGGCCGTGCAAAGTGATTGAAAGTCGCGAGGGGCGACGTCTCGGACAGGCCGTAGCCCTCCATAACGCGGACGTTGAACTTTTCCTGAAACGAATGCATCAGCTCGACCGGCATAGGTGCACCGCCGGATGATGCGACCTTCATGTTCTCAGCAATCGGCGTGAGGTCGTATCTGGTTTCTTCTGCAAATTTTAACAACGCCCAGTACATTGTCGGAACGCCGACCCAGAAATTAACCTTCTCTTTCGCCATCGCGTCGAGTGTCGCCTGAGGGTCGAAACGCGGTAGGAGCACAATGCGGTTTCCGGCGTAGATATTTGTGTTCATCTGAACCGTCTGACCGGTCGTGTGAAAGAGAGGAAGCGTAATCAACACCGTCTTCTGAACGCCGTCAGTAAAGTCGAGCACCGGCAGGTGAATGCTGTAGGTCGTAATAACATTCGACCAGAGATTCAGGTGCGTCAGCTCCGCGCCTTTGGGCTTTCCTGTTGTGCCGGACGTGTAGAGAATCGCGCAGGTGTCGTCGGGAGCACTGGGAAAAATCTCGAACTGATCCGATTTATCAAAAGAAATTTCTGTGAGCGTCTTGTGTTCGGGAATGGGCGACGAGCCCATCAAATCTTTTGTCAGGACGACGAGAGTCGTGCACGTATCGACACGGTCGAATGCCTTTTTTGTCTCGGCGAGCAGCGGTAGTTCGGACGTGCCCTCAAAAACAAAAACGGCCTTCGCTTCGGAATCGCGGAGGTGATATTCGAGCTCGTCGGCCTTGAATAAAACGCACAGCGGCACGACCGCGGCGCCCACCTTCATAATCGCGTAGTAGACGATCGGGAAAAAAGGAAGGTTTGGGCAGTTGAGTACAACATTGTCGCCATGGCCGATTCCCATCTCGACAAGCGCGTTCGCGACGCGATTCGAGAGCTCGTCGAGCTCCCGGTAGGTGAGACGCATCTTGTCCCATACAACCGCCTCGTTGTGCGGCGAGAGCTTCGCGTTGTGACGGACGATCGCCGCGAGATTTAGAGTCGTAGCCGCGCTTTGCATAGAGGGAAGCGTTTTTTTTCCGGATTAGATGAGTGCGAAAAAATTATACAACAGAACTAATCGTCGGCACCGATGATAACGGCGAATCGATCTGTTGAATACTGTGCGTGCGAAACTCTTCGCGGGGCTCAGGAAAATCGTTGCGGAAATGGCCTCCGCGGGATTCCTGTCGCCAAAGTGCCGCGGTGGCCACGAGCCTCGCGAGCGTGACGAAATTTCTCGACGACGTGCTCAGGTTTCCCCGCTCGATCTGACCGAACTCGAGAAGCGCTCTCTGCAGCGAATCGCGATCTCGAAGGATTCCCACGCGTTCCCACATTACGCGTTTCACGCGCTTCTTGACTGCGGTCGATAAGGTGCCCGGTTCTGGGCTCCAGATTCCAGATGAGTCATCAGGCTTGAAACTTGGAACCTGAAACTCTGAACCCTCTTCCGCGGCGGCCTCTCCAGCGCGCGCTCCGAATACTAATCCTTCGAGCAGGGAATTTGAAGCGAGCCGATTTGCACCGTGGACGCCGGTGCAGGCGACTTCGCCCGCGGCGTAAAGGCCGGCCAATGAGCTTCGTCCCGAGAGGTCGGTACGGATGCCACCCATGCAATAGTGCGAGGCGGGCGATACCGGCAGCTGATCGCGTGCGATGTCAAGGCCATATTGTTTGCAGGTTTGGTAGATTTTCGGAAAGCGTTCTTTGAGAAAGCTTTCGTCGAGGGCGCTCATATCGAGAAAGACCGTCCGCGTACCCGTTCGCCGCATTTCTGCGACGATCGAACGTGCCACGATGTCGCGGGGCGCGAGTTCTGCGCGTTCGTCAAACCGCGGCATAAAGCGCTCGCCGTATTTGTTCTTTAATTGTCCGCCCTCACCGCGCATCGCTTCGGAGAGTAGAAACCGCGGCGCGTTTTCGAGATTCAGCGCGGTCGGATGAAACTGAACGAATTCCATATCAGCCATCTCCGCCCCGGCGAAATATGCCATCGCCATTCCGTCGCCGGTAGCGACCGGCGGATTTGTCGTGTGCAAATATAGCTGGCCCGCGCCGCCGGTGCAGAGCACGACACCCTTCGCAAAGATTTCTCTCGGGGCTCGCAGGATCGGGTCGAGATACCTCACGCCGACGCACCGCCCATCGGCAACGATCAGGCTTTCCGTATTTGCAAACGCCCGTAAATCGATCGACTTCTCGTGTCGCGCGCGGGCGATCAGCGACCGAACGATCTCGGCACCCGTAGAGTCCCCGTGAGCATGCAGGATCCGTCGGCGCGAATGCGCGGCCTCGCGGGTAAACACTAACTTGCCCGCCTCGCGGTCAAATTCCGTTCCCCAGTCGATAAGCTCTTTTATGTATTTGGTGCCCTCGGTGACGAGTGTCTCGACGGCTTGCTCATCCGACAGGCCCGCGCCGGCGACGAGTGTATCGTCCTCGTGCAGCGTTGCTTCGTCGTCATCCGAGAGAACGACAGCTACGCCGCCCTGAGCGTATTCAGTATTCGATTCGCTCGCTTTATCTTTGGTAAGAACGGTGACGCGAGCGCCGCGGCTCGCAATCTCAATCGATGCACGAAGCCCCGCGACGCCGCTGCCGATCACGATGAAATCTGTCTCGATCACCTATGATATGCACTTTAGCAAATCGCAAAAAAAGTTTCGCACGGCCTATTGACAAGTGCGCGTATGTCTGGCGTACGTGGGAAGCGAGATCGGGCAAGTACAAGAACTGAATCACTCTTTCTTAGGTCTATTCCATACTCCGTAAAGGCCTTGAGTGCGGACAGCATCTGCGACCAGCCCATGCAGTTTCCGTATGAATCCTTTAGCTTCCGTTGGTGAAATACCCGGTAAGTTTCTGGGGGTTATAAACCGCGTCGAAAACTTCGCCGATTGGCTTCTGAATCTTCGTCTGCACCTGAAATTTTAGTTCCATATACGCACCCTAAAAGCAGCAGCAAGCATAAGCGAAAAAGGCGGCACACTCGCGTAGAATGTACCGCCAATACTGACGCGTGGGCTTTCGCCTTGTGCTCAGCGCCTACGGAATCTTCAGCTCTTGTCCGGGATAGATCTTGTCCGGATCGTCGAGGATGTCGCGGTTGGCATCCCAGATCGATTTCCACTGCAGGCCGTACTTTTTACCGATCTTCGAGAGGTTGTCGCCCGACTCGACCGTGTAACTGTTGCCGCCGCCGCCCGCGGCATCGCCGAGACCGATGTTAAGGATCAGGTCGTTGGACTTAAAATCGGGATCGATACGATTGTATTCATCCCAGAGAGCTTGCCGAGCCTCCTCGCTGGGAGCGGTACCTGTGACGACGAGCCCGCCGCCGGCGCCTTCGCTAAGGTTGTACGTCGTGCCATTCTGATTGGCTAGCTCAAGAAGCGATTTGTATTTTTCCTGTGACATAATAATTTCTCCTGCCTGGCTTAGCGGCCTTTCTTTAATTGATTGTCGACGCCCGCGGTGCCCGACTGCTGGATAGTCTGAATGCACTTTGCGTAAACAGCACTCGGAACCTCGCCGGTGACCGTGACCTTTCCGCCCACAACCGAAACCGATGCAGTACTGCATCCGGCTTTCTTCAGATCTTCCGTGATCTTCCCGGTGAGCATTGGATCGGGAGCAGCCGGTGTCGCGACTGGCAACGGCTTTGTGGTGACATTGTTGGTGACGGACTTGATGCCCTCGACGCTCTTTACCGAAGTTTCCGCATTGCTTTTTACGGCCACGTCGGCGACTTCGCCGGTAAGAGTTGCTACGCCGCCATTAACGGCAACGGTGACACCCGTTACCTTGTCAGCGGTCAGCTTATCGGTTGCGGCCTTTGCCAGGTCCGCGTCGCTCTTGCCGCACGCATTCATAAAGACTGCGAGAGCCAAGATCAATACTGTTAATACTCTAGGTTTCATAACTCACTCCTTTCAAAAACGATTAATTGTAACCAAACGTATCAAATGAGCTCGGCGTGCCGAACCCATCTCCCTGGTGATGGAATAGGAGATGACCTTTCTACGTGGGAATTATGATGATTGATAAAGGCGGGTTACGCAAGCCAAAATCTGGGGATTTTACGAAAAGATCTCTTCGTTAATCTGGCGGGCTACATCATAGGAGGTTGAGCCCCGGCGGATCACAAAATGCCAGTCCGCGAGCGAGTAAGCGTTCTGCCTGTCTTCGAATAGTTGCAATGCATTCTTCTTGTTACGCGCGAGCGGCCTCTCTTTTCGCGAGAATGCGATGTTGGTCCAACAGTGCTCGAAAGTCGCCTCCAGCCAAACAGTTCTAAAGCCGCCCTTATTTAACATCTCGCGGTTCTCGGGAATCGTCCAGGTGCCGCCGCCGAGGGATAGAATGTCTGCCTTGTCATCCGAGATCACGCTTTTTAAGCAGTCGGTTTCGATCTTCCGATACGCCTCTTCGCCGTCGGTGTCGATAATGCTCGCGATCGATCGCCGCTGAGCATCCTCTATGCATCGATCGAGGTCGATGCGCCGCACCCCAGCCAAATGCGACAGATGCCGGGCGACGCTCGACTTGCCAACACCCATAAAGCCCGTTAAGGCCACTTTTATTCGATCCCTCATTGCTGGTCCGGAGACTTTCGTTTACCTTACGACACTTAGAAGAGTTTCGAAAAATCCGGGAAACGACACGTCAACGCATTCAGCCCCGTGAATTGTCGTATCGCCGTCCGCGACGAGGGCGGCCACGGCGAATGCCATTGCGATCCTGTGATCGCCAAATGACTCAACTTCAGCACCGACAAGGCGCGAGCGGCCAACGCGAAAACCGTCGGGGAATTCCTCGACGTCGGCCTTCATCCGTTGTAAGTTCGCGACAATTGCCGCGATACGGTCCGATTCCTTATGCCTCAGTTCACCCGCCGAGCGAACCTCGATGCCGCCGCTGAGCTGCGATCCGAGGACGGCGAGGATGGGAATCTCGTCGATGAGAAGGGCCACGCGGTCGCGCTCAATCGATAGCGGTTCGGCACTTTCTTGCGTAATCGATGAAACGTGAATATCGGCGACGGGTTCGTTAGAGACGAGCCGCTCATTTCGGACGTCTATGGACACGCCGGCCTCTCGCAATGCTTCAATGATCTCCGCCCTCGAGTCATTCACGCCGACGCCAGGGAGCTGGAGTCGCGAACTGGGCAGAATCGCGGCGGCTATCATAAAGAATGCGGCCGCGGAGAGATCGCTCGGGACGGATATCTCGCGGCTTACAAGCTCCGTCGCACCCGAGATAGAGAGCCGCCCGGCCTGCTCCTCTACTCGCGCGCCCAGCCAGCGCAGCATCCGCTCGGTGTGATCGCGGGTTTTAACTGGTTCAATTACCGACGTAGTCCCGTCGGCGTACAGCCCGGCCAGAAGTATGCAGGATTTAACCTGCGCAGACGCGATGGATAGCTCGTGCGACCTCGCCGACAGACGCTGGGCGGGCGAAAAATGAAGCGGCGCCCTTTCGTCTATCGCCTCAATCTTCGCTCCCATGTCACTCAGCGGGCCGATTACTCGCTGCATCGGCCTTAGTAGTAGGGAAGAGTCGCCCATCAGGATCGATTCAAAATTTTGGCCCGCCATCACACCCGCGAGCAACCGCATTGTGGTGCCGCTATTGCCGCAGTCGAGAGGCTCCAACGGGGCCTGAAGCCCGCGTATCCCTACCCCTTCGACTGTGACTGTAGTGGCCGTTTCTTCGATCTTGACGCCGAGTTGACGCAGGCATTGGAGGGTTGATCGGCAATCCTCCGCCCGTAAATAGTTACTGATTACGGTTCGACCGGTCGCGATTGCAGAAAAGATCGCCGCGCGGTGCGAGATCGACTTGTCGCCCGGAAGTTTTACTTCGCCGTTGACCGCGTTAGCAGGTGTGATTCGCATCGATTAGATCTTAACCGACTCAGAAGGTTTATCTTGACAGGCGAAACCGCAACCTTTACCTTACAACTCATAACTTATGCCGGAATTAAGCGAGATCAGCTTGCCGAGCCGTCTCGAGTCCGTCGACGAGGCAGCGATGCTCGCCAGCGAATTTGCCAAAGCTCACGGTTTCGGAGACGAAACGCTCTTTGCGGTGGATCTCGCAGTGAGGGAATCGGTCGCAAACGCCGTCAAGCACGGCAATAAATTTGACGAGTCGAAGCAGGTTGATGTGAGCTTCTCGGACGCCTCCAATGCCCTCGAAATCACTGTACGCGATCATGGGCCTGGTTTTGCTGTGGATGAGATTCCAGATCCGACAAATCCCGAGAACCTCTTGAAGGCGAACGGCCGCGGTATCCTGTTTATGAAGTCCTTTATGGACGAGGTTGAGTGGGGCAATCATCCGGACGGCGGAATGGTCGTCAAGATGCTCAAGCGGCGTTAAATGCACGGCGCTGATTTTGGCTTTCGATTAAACTAATCTAGAATTTGCTTTCGCACTTATAATTTCACAAGGAGAAACACATGGCTGATATCACAATCACAGAGCGCCAAGCTGGCGATGTCGCGATCCTGGATCTCAACGGCAAGGTAACCATCGGCGAGGGCAGCGTGGCCCTGCGTACGACAATTCGGCGGCTGCTCGGCGAAGGCAAGAATAAGATCCTCCTGAACTTAGGCGGCGTCGGCTATATCGATTCGAGCGGCATCGGCGAACTCGTTTCGAGCTTTACGGCGGTCAATAAGGAGGGCGGAACGCTAAAACTGCTCAAGCTGACGCAGAAGATTCAGGATCTGCTCGCTATCACGAAGCTCTTGACGGTTTTCGACGTTTACGACGAAGAGGAAACCGCACTCGCGAGCTACAACTAAACTACGACGCTTTTGTTCGCGCGCAAAAAGAGGGCAGGAAACGCTTGAGGCGTCTCTTGTCCTTTTTGCGATTTTGGGTTGCGATACATCCCGGCGCCGCTAGAATTCATCTTTTCAAAATGGTGTTTCGTAGAGCTTCATTATGAAATTTCGTCTAATTTTTCTCATATCGCTTTGCCTGATCGGGGCGACGCACTCGTACGGCCAATCGCAGGGCTTTGACCTTGCGAACTATGGCGTACGCATCGAGCCCGATAAGCGGCTGATGGCTGTGCTGGCCACGCTCGAGATGGCCCAGACGCGTAATCCTGCGGGCGAGACTGTAGCCGCTATAAAAACACCGCTTACGGCAAATGGTGAAAAATTCCGTGCGACGCTGCTCGCCGATAATGCCGGATTGTCCGTGGAACTCCGGCAACGGATATCGTCGTTTGTCGCACAATACAAGCGGCAGCGGCCGAACGCCTCTGACGCTGAGATCGTCGCGCCGTTCGTGGCGATGGCCTATACGCTTGCACCAGTTCCCGACCTTGCCGACCCGGCCGTTACGACGGATCTGCCGGGCAATTTGCTCGACGTCCTCGACTTTGCACCGCTCGTTCGGGAGTTTTATCGGAAGTCGACCCTTTCGGCAAAATTCGACGATTACTTGAAGCTGTATCGCACCGAATCAGACAGCCGGCTTCGCACTTCCGCCCGCGAGATGGTTAGCGATCTGCTCGATTATTTGCACACCCGGCCCGAGACGACATTCGTGGAGCGCAAGAAGGTCGAGACGCTAAAGACCGGCAGCAAGAAACAGACGATCGTGAAGATCGAGTCCGTCAATCGCGAGCGGCGTTTCTTTGTCGTTCCCGAAATGCTAATCGCAAGCGACAGCGTGATTTTTCTCAATATTCGAGATGACTATCACGTAATCGTGCCGGCCGATAAGGACTTAAGCTCATCGGAGGCGCGTCGGGCGTTTTTGCAGTTCGTAGTTGATCCGCTCGTTTACCGCAACAGCAAGGATGTCGCCACGATTCGTGACGCGGTGAAGGGCATACTCGACGAGCGACGCAAAACCGACCCGACCGTCTCGCCTGATGTTTTTCTGACCATTTCACGCTCACTCATTGCCGCCATTGACGCGCGTCAAGACGAGTATGTGACAACGGCGATCGGCCTCGATCAGGCTCGCCGAAAAATCGACGCCGTTAAGACTGACGCGGAGCGTAGGGAAGTGACGGCTAGCCTCGAAAAGATTCGTCAGGCGGCGGCGGATGAGACGGCGCTGCGTCTCTCGGAGGATTATGAAAAAGGCGCGGTCCTGGCGTTTTATTTCGCCGACGCGCTGCGCGGCGTGGAAGACTCGGGGTTTGATATAGCGTCATCGCTTCGCGAGATGATCGCGTCATTCGACGCAACTAAAGAAAAGGGCCGGTTAGAGGCGCATGCCGACGCACGAAAGCGAGCACTCGCATCACGCGAAGCGCGCCGCACGAATACCGCGTTGACACCCGTGATCGAGAATCCGGTAACCGCGAAACTCCTGGAGATCAGCAAGACGATCGAAGCGAGGGATCTCGCCAAGGCGCAGAGTGAACTGAAAGTTCTGCTTGCCAAGAATCCGGGCGATGCGCGGATCTATTACAGCCTCGGCCGTGTGGCGAGTCTTGCGGCCGAGGGTGAGACGGATGCCGACGTCCAGGCTCAGAAGCTCCTCGACGCAAAGAACGCCTACAGCAACGTATTGAACGTCAAGAATTCGACGACCGATCCCGCTTTGCTTTCGCAAACTTACGTGAATCTCGCTCGAATTTATGCCTTTATGGACGGCAGAGACATGGCTGTACAACTCTATGACAAGGCTATTCAGATCGGCGACGTTCCTGACGGAGCCTATCGTGAAGCGCTCGCCGCGAAGCAGAAACTGCTAAAGCCGTAAGCAAGTAAGCGGAGTTAAAAAAAGAGAGGGTCAGAATTAAGTCTCACCCTCTTTCATTTCACACTGTTTCGTCTGCTTCTTAGTGGTTCCACCAACCGGCGACCGGAGTGTCAGTGGCTATTCCCCATTCAAACTGCGAGACCGCGCCCGTTGCATTTCTTACGTAGAAGAAATTCATCTGCGGATCTGGGTCTGAACGCCAAACTGCTACGTCCTGTCGACCGTCGCCATCGTAGTCCGCCGCAGCGAGCAGATCCGACTGCAGGCCAAAGACAATGGGCGTCGCTCCCGTTCCGCCGCCGTCTCGCTCGAGGATAAACCACGATCGATTTGAACCTTCGTTGCGCACAGCGCAGAAATCGAATTTTCCGTCGCCGTCATAATCACCGGGAACGTAGACGTCAGTTGACAGACCCCAATTGATATACTCGACGCCGCCCGTGGACTTGAGCAACGCGAGCTGTTCCGGACCTGCAACGGCCGTTCGGACGTTAAAGTCGTATTTGCCATCGCCGTCGTAGTCGCCGGGCACGGGACGTGCCGTTCCGGAGCCCCACGGCTGATAAAATACGTTGCCGCCGGGGGTGGTGCGATAAAACCATATGTTCTGCGAAGGGCCCCTCCGGTATACAGAAAGGTCCGCCCTGCCGTCCCCGTCATAGTCGCCAACGACTCTGGGATCATCAAAGCCCTGCCCGAACTGCTCAATGCGAAACGTGCTGGTCGCACTGTTCAGAATATAGAAAACACCATTCGACGGCCGCCAAACAGCAATGTCTGTCTTGCCATCGCCATCGAAATCAGCCGGTGTATTCATATCGTTCGAAAGACCCCAGCCCTGTACGCTCTGTACGCCCGTGCCGCTTGTCGAGATGTACCAAAACTTTTGGGCTGCAGCGCCCTCGTTACGAGTTACGACATAGTCGCTTCGACCGTCGCCGTTGAAATCCACGTTCGCGCGAACCGCGTTAACGGGGCCATTCGCCGTGATTGAAACGTCGTCGATGCCAAGCCATTCGTCGCTGCCGGCAGCATTGGTTGTTAGGACACGGATCTGTACCTGCGCCTGATTATTTGCCTGCGGCGGCAGGGTGACTGCCAGAGGAGTCGACGTCGTCATCGTTGGCCCGACGCTCGCATCTGCAATATATCCGCCGGGTACGTTGCTAAAATCGCCGGTCGCGCCCACGCGATACTGCACCGCGACGGGCTGTACCGCATTATCGGCGGAGTTGTCGATATCGCGCACATTGCAGCTAAATCGAACATTGCTCGCGCCGGTGGTATTCACATAGAACACAAGATTTGGCGCGTCGGCCGTGCCCGATCCCTGAAGCGCGACCACCGGGTTTGTTATTTCAAACTCCGCGACGCCGCCCGAGGTCTGGGTGTCGGGATTTGTCTGATTTGCGATCACGTCGACCGTAGTCATGTCGAGCAACACTGTCCGCGGATCAACGCCCGTCGGGCTCGCTGCCGTATAATCGCCGAGATATCCGGTCACGCCGGGAACCATCGACCAATTATCGTTGACCGTAATCAATCCGATATTCGTCCAGTCTTGCATAAACGGAAGCGGCTGCGGGTTCGTATCGGCTCTTACGTTTTCGGCTAAGGCTAGCTGCATCACGCCAAAAGTCATCGCCGAAATGAGCATCATTGCGGCAAATCGTCTCCAGGTATTCGAGGTTCTAGTCATCATTTTCTCCTAAGGTATTATTGTGGCTATAGGCTTTGTCCGGGGCAGGTGAGGTGAGAGTGCCCTGAAGTCCGCCAAGACCGAGTGTTCGTTCGTTTCCTATCAATTTTAGTTGAATCCTACCATAACTCGTTCGAAAATTAACACGCGTAACGGCGTAAATCGGCGTTACACCGTCAATTCGCGAATTCGGGCAAATCTGCTAACGTCTAGTCGATGCCGAAGAAGGAATTTCGCAGCGGGTACGTAGCTCTCGTGGGCCGTCCGAACGCAGGAAAATCAACGCTGCTTAACCGTCTCGTCGGGGAGAAGATCGCAGCCGTCTCGAACAAGCCCCAAACCACGCGCCACCGTATTTTGGGCATCGTGAGCCGCGATGAAGGTCAGATTGTCTTCGTCGATACTCCCGGCGTTCATAAGCCGGGACATCTGCTGAATCGCCGAATGATGGCAGCCGTTCAGGATGCCATTCTGTCGGTCGATCTGATTGTCCTGATGCGCGACGCCAGCACCTCAACAGGTAATGGCGACAAGTTCGTCCTCGACCTCGTAAAACAATCCGAACGGCCGGCTATTCTGGCACTTAATAAGGTCGATAAGATCCGAGAAAAGAACGAACTGCTACCGCTTATCGCTCAGTACGCCGAGCGTCATGATTTTCTCGAGATCGTCCCGATCTCAGCGGCAAAGGGCGAGTCCGTCGACATTCTTCTTGATGTTATTACAGAGCACCTACCGCCCGGCGAAGCCCTCTTTGCCGAGGACGAGATGACCGATCAGCCGATGCGTCACATTGCGGCAGAAATGGTGCGCGAAAAGATTCTCATCTCGACAGGCGAGGAAATCCCGTATGTGACAGGCGTCGTGACGGAGGTCTTCGACGAGAGCGAGGCCGACATTACGCGTATATTCTGCGCAATCTACGTCGAGCGCCCTTCGCAGAAGAAGATTGTGATCGGAAAAATGGGCGCGCGTATAAAGGATATCGGTACCAAGGCGAGAGAGGATATAGAAAAAATGCTCGGGAAAAAGGTCTTCCTCAAGCTGTTTGTAAAAGTTGTCGATGACTGGCGAAACCGCGCCCGCGATCTCGACGAAATGGGTGTTCGCGAGTAATGCAAGCTGTGGTAAATAAGTGGTTTGCAGTAGACGTGGTTTGCGGCAGTGAGGCGGTCGATTCGGTCGAGGCGGCGATCAACGAGCTGGATTCCCTGGGGATCGAAACAGACCTTCTCGCAAAGAAAAAGGACGAGCCCATCCGCGTCACGGCTTATTTTAACGAACTGCCGGCACGCGACGAGATCGACAATGCGCTGGCGGAATGTGCCGCGACTTATTTCCTTGAGATTTCTATTCGTGAGGTCGAGGAACTCGACTGGCTCGCCGAATGGAAAAAGCACTGGAAGCCAACGAAGATCGGAGACTTCGTGATTGCTCCGCCGTGGGAAGAAGTTCGCGAGTCGGAGAAAATCCTTGTCGTGATCGAGCCGAATATGGCCTTCGGCACCGGCACACATGCGACGACCCAGCTTTGTCTCGCGGCCATTTCTCAGGACTACAAGGCCGGGCAGAGCGTCCTCGACGTCGGATGCGGTACCGGAATTCTGTCGATAGCGGCTGCAAAGGTTGGTGCTGTAAAGCTGGTCGCTTGCGATACGGACGAAGCATCTATCAGAATTGCGCGAGAAAATGCCGTCCTTAACGGCGTTGCAGAGTCGATATCCTTCTTTGTCGGAACGCTCGACGATTCGACCGCGGCGTCAGATTTTGTCGTAGCGAATGTCACGCTCGACGTCATCCTGCCCATGCTTGACCTGCTCCTCTCCAAATCCAAATGTATGCTCGTGCTCTCCGGCATACTGGTCGATCAACGCGGGGAGATCGAGAGTGCATTGGCCACGCGCGGGATCCCTCAAGCGGAAATCGCAGTTTCCGGGGAATGGGTCTCAGTGAAAATTACGGTTTAGGTTTTGGGACGGCTAACGGAATGTCCTCATCAGTGACCTTTACGGCCGGCGTGCGCGGCCGCGGCCGCTGCCCTGAGCGATTGATGAGTACCGGCGGACCTGTTGGCGAGGAGGATAGACTGGGCGAGAGCGGCTCGAACCGCTTCAGTATCAAGCCTCCACGCCCGGCAATCCATAGCCGATTGCCACCGCGAAAGGCGATCGCCTGCAGCAATCTGCTCGTCCCGGTCGCCTGCTGCAGCCACCTTGTGCCGCCGTCTTCGGTGAAAAGGAATGTCCCGCCTTCGCCGATGACAAATGCACCCCGTTTGCCGAAGGCCTGAACTGCGAAGAGGTTTTTTTTCGTCGGCGACTCGGCATCCTTCCAGGTCAATCCGCCGTCGGCAGTAATAAGGACAACTCCGGTCGAACCTACGGAAAATCCGAGCCTTTGGTCAACGAAACTGATCGAGTTCAGCGTTTCCTTGGTTCCGGATTGCACCACGCGAAAAGAACGACCCGCGTCGTTCGAAAATACGACGGTGCCTCGCGCACCTACGGCGATCGCGGTATTCGCATCGAGAAATTTCACGTCCTCAAGCCAGTTCGGCGTGGGCGACTCAATCTTTTGCCAGTAAGCTCCTCCCGATTCCGTACGAAGAATCGTACCGTTTGCGCCCACTGCAAGCCCCACCTTGTCATCGGCGAAGGCCACGCCCGAGAGGTCGGCTTGCGTATCCGAAACGCCTTTTCCCCAGCTCGCACCGCCGCTCACGGTTCGCAGGGTAGTGCCGGCGTCGCCGACGATCCAACCCTTTTGGCCATCCACAAAAGTCACGGCATTAAGCGAGGCGCTCGAACCCGAAAAGACATCCTGCCACCCTCGCCCGGCGTCATTCGTGATCAAGATTTTCCCCCGCGAGCCGACGCTGACACCGATCTCATCATCGAGGAACAGAATGTCATTTACGTCGCCGCGGCCGCCCTGGCTCAAACGCTGCCAGCTGTACCCGCCGTCATCCGTGCGCACGATCAGGCCGCTGTCCCCAACCGCCCACGCAGTCATGGCGTCGCCAAAGTGCATCCCAACGAGCCTGGGTCCCGTGCGAACATGAAATGGAAGCCACGTCGTGCCGCCATCGCCGGTGAGCCAAACCTTGCCGGCGCTATCGCTCGCGAGACCGTTCGCAGTGTCGGTAAACGAGAGTGAAAGAATATCGGACCGGCTAAACAGCTCGGCACGCGACCACGTCTTGCCTCCGTCGCCCGTGGTTGCGATGCAGCCGTCGAAGCCGGCGACGACCGCGGCCAATTTCGTAAGTTGAGCAGCGGAGCTGAACGTTGCGGTGCCGCAAGGCGTTGACGACGTCCAGGTCTCACCGCCGTTTGTGGTCGTAAGCACTTCGCCGCCCCCACCCACTGCGACGGCAGTATCCTTATCGAACGCCGAAGCTGCAAGCAAATGCTCTTTCGTCGGGGTGTCAATCGCCCTCCAGGTCGCACCTGAGTCGGTCGTTTTTAACACGCGGCCGTACGTTCCGACCGCCCATCCGACGCCGTCCTCGGAAAAGGTGATGGCGTAAAGATGGTCGCGGCTCTCGACCGGGACCTGTTTCCAGGTTTTACCGCCATTCGTAGTGGTCAGTATCGTCCCTCTCGCCCCGACGACGAAGGCAGCATCCTCACCCGTCGCCCAAGCGCCGGAGAACGTAACATCGACCGGCGAACTTTGCTTCTGCCAGCGAAAGCCGCCGTTTTCCGTTCGCAGGATCGTCGCGTCCGAGCCGACGGCGTAGCCGTGGAGATTGTCATCGGCGAAATGAATCGAATACAGCGGATTGCCCTGCGGCAATGGATTCTGCCACGTCCAGCCGTTAGCGTTTCGCTGCGCTTGGCCTGCCGAAACGCAAAGAAAAATGATCACGATAACGAACGTGACTGTCGAGCGGATCGGTTGTCGAATAACGCTTTTCAAATTTCCTGAACTCCGATCTCGGCTGCAATGTCATCGAGCAGAACCTGATCGACACGTCCGAGCTCTGCGGTTTTGCGTGCGAGTTTGTCGACCGCCTCTTGTATCTCGTGGCCGTCGTGTCCTTTCACCCAACGCCATTCGATGTCATGTCGAGCAGAGGCCGTGTCGAGACGTTTCCACCAATCGTGATTTGTCTTGCGCTTCCACGTTCCGCCCATCGTCTCAACGACATATTTGGAATCGGACATGATGGTCACCGTGCAAGTCTCGCTCAAACTCTCAAGCCCGAGCGCCGCTGCAGCGATCTCGGCCTGCTGATTTGTCGCACTGCCGAGGAACTCGCCGAATGCCTTCCAAATACCTTGAAAGCCAAGCAACGCCGCCGCCGCCGCCCTAGGATTTCCCTTGCCGTTGCCGAGGCTCGAACCGTCGCAGACTATGGTGACTTGCTTCATCATCGAATTTATTTGTCTTTATGCGCCCAGAAACTCATACATATTGATTGAATAACCAAACCCGTCAATACTCCAACCAGCAGCGTGCAAATAAGATTTAGTATCAAACCCTCCCAAATGTATCTTGATGAGAAAGCTTGTCCGCCAGTCTCAAGATAGTGGAACGGGATACCAAATTTTTCGCCACAGTCAAAACAAATTGGCCTATTCAAACGATCAACATAGTGTGTCAATAAAACAAACGCCGCGAACCCAGTCAAAAAGCCGAAATAGAAAGACTTTCTCCGCAATATGTTCCGCATAACTAATCACCGACCGAGATTACGTTATCCACATAACTATCAAACGTCTCATCATGTGAAATGACGAAAAGCTGGTCAAAGTGCGTTATCCGGCTGATCTGGGTAGCAAAATTTTCGCGACGCGTTTCGTCCATATTCGTTGTCGGTTCATCAAAGAATGCAATGCGTATGTCGCTCAACTGCTTTAACAGGGCGAGCCGTACGGCGAGCGCGGCCGACATCTGCTCACCGCCGGAAAGACTAATAAATGGCCGCTCAAAGCCGCTCTCCTCGACCGTTACCGAATAATCGTCCGTCCAGCGCAGTGTCCTATCCGCATCGCCCGTGATGTCTCGAAAGAGTTGATTCGCCTCGAGCGATACGCGATGCACGTAATTCTTGGCGACGCGCGGTGCGGCTTCCTTTAGAGTATCGCGAATGAAGGCCGTCGTCTCAGCGACCGCTTCAAGGCGTTCTTTTTCGCGAAAATCATCGGCAAGCTGGCGGCGAATTTCCGTAAAGCGCTCAAGTTCTTCGGCGATTTGCCTTGCACGCGTTTGTGCCGCTTCAAGCTGAGCGAGCATCTGTGCCTCGCGTCGTTCGAGTATCAACAAGTCCGCTCGCAGACGATCGTGACGCTCGACGTCATACGCCTGGGCAGCGGCTTCAAGATTTTTGTTGGCGGTTTCTACGAGATCCGAAATGCGGTCAACCGCCGCTCGCGAGCGTTCGAAATCCTGTTTTCGCGCCTCGCGGGAATTGGCCAGACCTTCATTCGCGATGAATGTGCGATACGCCTCCGCCGTCGAATCCCTGGCCGCCGTCGCCTCTTGCAGGGACGAGTCGAGCTCGGTGAAGACGGCAAGAGCCTCGTCGAGCGCGAGGCCTTCAGCCTCCAATAGCTTTTGCGAGTGCTGCAGAGCGCTGAGATCGCGACGTAGCGAATCGACATTCTCGCATTCGGAGATTAGAAATCTTGTCCTCGCTCGCGGATCACCGAGGGCATTTATCGCAGGCTCAAGCGCCGCAGTCTCGCGTTCGCTCACTTCGACTATGGAAGCTTCTTTCGCAAGTGTCTCGATCTCGGCTTTTAGCGTATTGCCCTCCTCGAGCAACTGAGTAGAACGTGCCCGATAGTCTGAAAGCGACGCCGAGCCGAGTTGCGCTTCGCGTGCGGCCTTTAACCGCGCCTGTAGCTCGCCGCGGTCTTTCTCAGCAGCTTCGATACTAATCCCGAGCTCTCGCGAGCGATCGGCGACAAAGTTTTCTAAAGTTTGACCGGGCTTAATATTTAGGCATCGCTCCGTCAGAACGGGGCAAAAACCATTTTCGATCTCGCGTCGAAAGCGCTCATCCGTGTCGAGCTCGGCACGGAGGTCGGCAAGCTTCGTGACGATCGCCGCGTCATCTCCTTCGATTAGGGAGATGCTCAGAGCGAGCGTAGACAGCTGCTCCGCACTACGAAGCTTGTCCTGATTCACTTTGTATTCGATGCGTACCCGCTCGATACGGGCGCTGCGATCTGATAAACGATTGGCAGCGAGGCGTGCTTGTTCAAGGCGCTCTCGGACGGCCGTGAGTCTCATTTCGAGCTGTTCCTGCTCGGCTACTTTCGGCTCGAGTTTTTCGATCTCGGATTCGGCGGCGAGCGATCGATCCAGACGTTCATTGAGGCGGGTGGCTTCGGCTGAGGCCGTAATGAGCCTCTTCTCAATCTCCGATTTATTCGTCCGCAGTGCGTCACGTTTGCTGCGGTCGGCTTCCAGCGATTTCAGGCTATTGTTCGCATCGGTATGCCTTTCTGCCGCGGCCGCAACGGTCGCGATCAACTCGGCGGCCCGCTCCGCCTGCTTCATTTCGCGTTCGAATTGATCGAGCCTTAGGCGGGCGCTTTCGTGATCGGCCCGAGTACGATCGGCTACGGTTTTTGCCTCGTGATATTTGGCCGCAGCGGATGCGAACGAAGCTTCGTCGGTACGCGATTTCGCGACGTCGCGGCTGACCGCCTCGATCTCCCGCGTCAATGCCTCTATCTCACTCGTGACTCTCGCGCGCTCCTCGCTCACGACGTCCGTTCGCCGGAGCTCGCCCTCGGAGCTTGCGATAGTTTCGCGAATACCACTGATCGAAGCGTCGAGATAGCGCGACGTTTCGAGCAGCTTTTCCGCGGCTTGGCGATACTCTTCGACCTTTAATAGTCGATCGAATGCGGCTTTCCGCTCGGCATAACCTTCCAGGAAGATCGCCGTAAATGTCCCCTGCGGAACGCCGATGGCTTGTCGAAATAGCGATCGCAGATCTGTGCCGGGCTCGAGTCCGAGGTGCTGCCAGAGAAATCGCGTGATCTCTTCTTTTTTGTCGGCGATGCGAATGCCGAGTTGGGGATCCGTCACGTTGTAACCAGCCGCCGTATCGCGAAATACGATGTATTCGCGCTCATCTAGACCGCTCACGAGCGTTAGCCGCGCAGAACCTTTCTTCTCGCCGCGACGCACGAAATCGTCCTTTTTGTATTCCAGTAGATCGAACAGAACCCACGCGATGGATTCGATTAGCGTCGTCTTTCCGGCGCCATTCTCGCCGGTGATTGCGGTGGTACCGCGTGCGAAGTCGAACGCCGCGGATGCGTACGATTTGATGTTTTCGAGCTCGATTCGAGAGATATGCACGGCTGTCTGTTTAGCTCAAGTTTAGACAACCGCGAACAAGAACAGAAACGCAGTGTTTCAGGAGAAAGGGTAGAGCAAGACTCAACGCTAAAATCGCACGATTTTCAAAGGAAAGCCGAGAGTCTCGGGCGCGTCTTCCGCGGTCACGAGTATCGTATGACTCAGAGAGCCCTCCGCCGAGGCCCGAACATCTGACGCATCGGGCGACGGTGCCACCGACGCAAGACGAGTGAGTGAATCCATCCAATGGGCGCGTCCGACCCCAAATTCGCCGCTATTCCCGATCACCAGCCGAAACTCCGCCCGCTCGTTGAAAAGCTGCGTGACTATGCTTGCCGCAAGTGAGACGCCTCGCTCGAATCTCTTTGCATCATCCTCGCGAGCGTCGAAAATAACGCTCACGCGAAGCTCATCCTCTGCGGCGAATTCGCGAACCGTAAGATTTTGTGAACGGGCAGTCGCCTTCCAATCGATCTTTCGCAGATCGTCATCACGGCGATAGTCACGCAAGGATAAAAGATCCTGGCCTGTGCCGATCTTGAGTGATGCGATGCGGCCCGTTCCGATCGGCCCTTCGAGTGCGAAGTCATTGAGCTCACGCAGCTCCGGGAAGACGACCAATTCTGTCTCTCTCGCGACGAGCCTTCGCCGATGACGAAAGAAACCAAACGGGAATCGGGTAGAGAGCTCAAAATTGCGAATGGTGGAACGGCCTCTCTTATCGAAAACATAATCGAGCCGATTCTCCTGCGTCGAGCGTGCTGCGAGATGTGCGAAGTGCGCAAAGGTCTTTCGAACATCAGGAGCACGACCCGCTCGCTTGGCGAGAAAGCGCGGCAGCAGGTTGTCGAGGTGCCTGCTTATCGGGGTCTTTTCCGTTCCCGTAGATCGAACGTCGACGACGACGGAGTAAGCGGACAGCAATCTCTTTCGGTTTTCGAGACTCAGCGAGAGGGGCGTCGCGTCTTTTGCGAATATCGTCTCGGGCAGACGCATCTTTACGTCGAGCTTTTTAAGCGAGATCGTGCCAGCGAGGAACCCGACGAAAAGTGCCGAAATTAGAAACGAGAAAATGAGAAAGAGAAGGTTATTGCCCGTATTCCACGCGGAAAATCCAACAACCATCAGCAGCACGAGCATGACCGCTCCGGAGACCGTGATCTCAAAAGGCAGATTGAGCTGCTGGGCTTCCCGATGGGCGTTTCGCGCCAAAGGCGGGACGACAAAGATTAGAATTACTAGAGCAAATATGCCCGCCGTAATGCCCGCGAGCTGCACGTTTCCCGTCTGATGAGCATAGAGCGTAACGAGCGCGAGGCCGACGCCTCCGACGACGACTACCGTCCCGAGGATCGCATTTCGAAAATCGCGAACTCTCAACTCGCCGAGGACGTGCCTGAGCGACTCAGTCCTGCTGGATGTTTTTGAAGCGTCGTCGGGCATCGCCTTAGACGGGGACGGCGACGGTCGACAGAATGTTAGTGAGAATTTGTTCGGCTTCGCGGGAGCCGCGGCGGATCAGGCCGGCACGGGAATGCAGAATTATCCGGTGCGCGAAGCACGGCACGACGAGTCGCTTGATGTCGTCCGCGATGCAGTAATCGCGTCCCTCGATCAAGGCGAGGGCCTGTGCGGAACGGAAGAGGGCGAGCGTTCCACGCGGACTTATGCCCAACTCCAGACGGTCGGATTTTCTAGTCAATTCAACTATCTGAAGCAGATAATCGAGCAAGGCATCGTCGAACTTGACCTCGGTCACGGAGCGCTGCAACTCAAGCACATCGTCGCGGGTCATAATCGGATGGACGTGATCGAGCGGATCTGCATTCACACGATCTCGGAGCAAATTCCTCTCATCCTCGATCGACGGATAACCAATATGCAGACGCAGCATGAAGCGGTCCAGCTGCGATTCGGGCAGCGGATACGTGCCGTGATGCTCGGCCGGATTCTGCGTTGCGACAACGATGAATGGAAAGGGCAATCGACGCGAAACGCCTTCTATGGTCACTTGCTCTTCGGCCATCGCCTCGAGCAGAGCTGATTGGGTTTTTGGCGTCGAACGGTTTATTTCGTCGGCGAGAACTATATTCGCAAATACCGGACCGGCCTTCCATTCGAAGTCTTCTGTCTTCTGATTGTAGATTGAGATGCCGACGACGTCGGACGGCAGCAGGTCTGAGGTAAATTGAATCCGCTGGAAAGATAACTCCAATGCCCTCGCTAAGGCGTTGGCGAGTGTGGTCTTGCCGATACCCGGCACATCCTCAATCAAAAGGTGCCCTTTCGCCAGGAGGGCAATCATCGCAAACTTCACAGTCTCCGATTTACCGCGAATTACTTGCTCGATCGTCGCCTGCAACTCTGCGATACGCGACGCAGCATCGTCCGCAACGATACGGGCTGACTCGGGCTCGGCGGTGGCTGTATTGACCCAATCTCTCATAGAAAAAAGCCGTTCGCGGCTTTCTTACACTCTATCCTAACCGATTAGATGCGGAAACGTCAGAATTCGTTAGGGCAGTGCGGGTTTGGGCTACATTGAATTCGACCGCAAAACAAACTAATATTTTGAAACAAAACCACGCTCCTTTCGTGATACTGAACGGACAGGAGTACACGATTTTATATGACGAGTTCTAGAAAGCGAATCGCCGATGAGCGCGGATTTAACCTGATCGAGCTGATGATCGTGATCGCGATCATCGGACTGCTGATCGCGGTTGGCGGCTACGGCTGGCAGGCAATGATGCGAAGTGGCAACGAGACGGCGGCCGCTCAGACAGTCGAGAAGATCAAGACCTTTCAGGCTCAGTATGCCGCCAAGACCCGAAAGTTCGGCACATTTGACCAGTTAATAAGTACCGTCGGGATGGACGAGAACTTTCGTGGCGAAAGACCTGTCGTTAACGGATATGTTTTCACGATGGAGGTGACCGAGCAAACGCCGAGTAAACCCGCCTTCTACGCGGTGACCGCTGATCCTCAAATAGGCGATGGCGTCTCTGCGACCGGGAACATCCACTACTACACCGATTCGAATCTCGGAACGATCAAACGGACCGACGAAAATCGCTCGGCCAAGGCCGACGATCCTTCGCTCTAGTCACTTCCTCCGTGCCGTCTTAGCTCAGTGGTAGAGCACTCGCTTCACACGCGATAGGTCACAAGTTCAAATCTTGTAGACGGCACCATTGGATTCAACAACTTAGGCGTATTTAAAGGGTGTTTTCTTTCTTTGTCCCACCCGAATTCCCACCAAAAGCTTTAATAGGATGAACCGGCTAGAGATTGACCGGCGTTGCGGGATATTGAGAAGGAGTTGGTTCGGAGGCCTCCGCACGCGTGGAGATGGACCACTATGGATACTACGTCGGTCACTCTATCTAGTTAGAGAGGTCTCCACAGGCGTGGAAATGGACTGGGTTTTATCGAGGACCACGATAGAGTTTGACGCGGAACGAATTTCGATATATTATTCGCACCTCGAACAATATCAACCGCCCGTTTCAATTCAATATTTCGGTATATGGCTTGGCAACCGCCGCGCATCAGGGCTGGTCGGCAAATCTTTTTACGCTGACTTCGGATATGTTTCCGCGCCGCGCCGTCGGTTCGGTAGTCGGCATCGGCGGAATGGCGGGCGCTATCGGTGGAATGTTGATCGCCAAAGTCGCCGGTTACCTGCTCGAATACACTGGCAGTTATGTGCCTTTATTCGCTTTCGCGGCTTCGGCTTATCTATTTGCTTTGCTGGTGATTCATCTGCTCGTGCCTCGCATGGAAATGGCGCGTGTCGGCGGCAACGTTGCTGCGGACGCGAATGCTTAAACCTTTTGAGAATATGAATTTACTGGAACTTCGACCGCCGGAAAATTGCCGTTGGGATCTGGTTTCCCTCGGCGAGATTTTATTGCGTTTCGATCCGGGAAACGATCGAATTCAGACGGCACGGTCATTTCAGGTTTTCGACGGCGGTGCAGCATACAACGTCGCACGAAATTTAGCCAAGGTTTTCAGGCGGCCGACGGCGATCGTCTCGGCATTGACCGATAACGCGTTGGGACGATTGGCGGAAGATCTTGTAATACAGGCCGGCGTTGATAAGTCCGAGATTATCTGGCGAGACGACGCTGAAACTCGCAACGGCATTTATTTTATGGAACGGGGCTTCGGGGTCCGCGATCCGGCGAGTTGTTTTGACCGAAAGCATACGGCTGTTTCGCAATTAAAAAAATCAGAAATAAATTGGTCCGCGATCTTTGAAACAAACGGCACGCGCGTTTTTCACACAGGCGGAGTCTTTACCGGCCTTTCTATTTCCACGCCGGAAGTTGCGTCGGAGGCAATGTTGGCGGCGCGTGCAGGCGGTTCGTTCGTTTCCTTCGATTTGAATTACCGCGATTCGCTCTTGAAAAACAAAGGCGGACGCGAAGCGGCGAATACCGTTAATCGCGGACTGATTCCGCTCGCGGATGTCGTTTTCGGAGCGATTGATTTCGACGCAAGGCTGTCGCAATTGGGCAAAGAAAAATTCCGGCAGGCCGCTGAAAAGATGTGTAACGCGTTTCGCGATTTAAAGATTATCGCTTCGACCCTGCGGGATATTCACTCGGCCAGCCGTCACGACCTGAGTGCGCTTCGCTGAGTTCGTGCGTGATATGATTCGCGAATGTGTACCAGCTGGGTATCGCCAGTGCGAGAGCAAAGGGTCGTCCCATGGTCGCCCACGTACAGCATCACTCACGTCACAGATTTGTCAGGTGTTGAATGCTGCGAGCCGGGGAGTGATTGTTGCTAGCAAGATTGTTGTCGCTTGCAAATAAAATTTATGCACTACTACAACGAAGAAGACCTGTCTCGTTTCGGAGATATTGCAAAATACAAACCTGAATTATTTGAGAAATTCATGGCTTGGTACGGGGCTTGTCAGGAAGAAGGCGAGCTGACAAAACGCGAAAAGGCGTTGATCGGGCTGGCGGTGGCCGTAACGGTTCAGTGTCCGTACTGCATCGACGCGTTTACAAATTCGTGCCTGGAAAACGGGTCGAATATGGAGCAAATGACCGAAGCGATGCACCTTGCGTCGGCGATTCGCGGCGGCGCAAGTCTGATTCACGGCATCCAATCGCACAATGCCCACGACAAGGTGTCGATGTAAATTAGTTAGTTCTTCATTATGCAAGCAGGGGTTCAAATTGAAAGAAATGGAGTACGTGTGCTGCAGAGTTCGCCGATTAGTTTTCAAGAAAAGCTTGGAACGGCAGAATTGCGTTCGCTGTCCGTCGAGACGCTTCAGGTCAATGTCGGCAAGCTCTGCAATCAGGCGTGCAAGCATTGTCACGTCGATGCGTCGCCGACGCGGACTGAGATAATGCCGCGTGAGGTGGTTGATGCGTGTCTGAAAGTAGTGCGTGAATTCGACATACCGACGCTTGATATTACCGGGGGAGCGCCGGAATTGATACCGGACTTTCGATACTTTGTAACGGAAGCAAGGGCAAGCGGAAGACACGTAATCGTGCGACACAACCTGACCGTAATGCACGAAACTGGTCAGGAAGATCTGCCGGAATTCTTTGCCGAGAACCGCGTCGAGATCGTGTCTTCGCTGCCGTATTTCAACGCAGCGAAAACCGACAGCCAACGCGGAACGGGCGTCTTTGATAAGAGCATCGACGCGCTGAAGCGATTGAACGATGTCGGTTTCGGGGTGGAAAATGGCCTGACGCTGAATCTGGTTTACAATCCTGTCGGTGCGTTTCTACCGCCGGATCAGGCGTCGATCGAGGCCGATTTCAAGCGTGAATTGATAGCGCGTTACGGCATTTCATTCAACAATCTTTTTACAATAACCAATATGCCGATAGCGCGCTTTCTCGATTGGCTCCGCCGGTCCGGCAACGAAACGCATTATATGGCAAAGCTGGTGAATGCCTTTAATCCGGCGACGATCGAGGGTTTGATGTGCCGCAATCTGATAAGCGTCGATTGGACCGGCCGGTTGTCTGACTGCGACTTTAATCAGATGTTGGGAATACCTCTGGCGAACGCTCTGCCGCAGACGATTTATGATTTCGATCTGGAAAAGCTGGCCGCACGACGCATCGTTACGGCCGATCACTGTTTCGGCTGCACGGCCGGTGCCGGCTCATCGTGCGGCGGTGCGGTTTCAGTTTGATTTCCCGGCACACCTGGCGTTTCCCTCGAACTCCGGAATCGCAGTTCAATCTCCATCTCTGTTTGACTCTGTTCGCCTTCCGGCTTTCGGTAGATCCCCGGAGGCGTAAAACTAAATTATCGTGCGAAATACCGGTTTAAGGTATATGAGGCTTTTAAAATCAACTCAAGCAGAATCGACTCTAAAAGCCTCAAAATGAATCGTTTTTGAGATGGCTCCTAATTTTTATTCTTCATATTTTTATCCATCTTCATGTCCATCATTTTCGCAGGCTGGTCAGGAAAAGCTGTATTGCTTTTCGGCACCTGAAATTGCAGCCCTTG